>Ga0075163_10000552_pt1 | contig 48119 bp, 42 predicted proteins | sample JI1023141ADNA_FD_71478 | JGI IMG/M metagenome (GOLD analysis project Ga0075163, IMG submission 71478) | Wastewater effluent complex algal communities from Wisconsin, to seasonally profile nutrient transformation and Carbon sequestration -... | ecosystem: Engineered > WWTP > Effluent > Algae...
ACTTCAAAGATCCCCAAGGGGTACTTCAAAGATCCCCAAGGGGTACTTCAAAGATCCCCAAGAGGATCTTTGAAGCGCCATCGGGCGGCTTTGAAGATCCTCTGAGATGACTTCCATACAGCCCAATGGGTCCTGTGAAGATCCGATGCGAGTCTTCAGGACCCATTTGGGATATCCCGCTAGGCTTCGGGGGGACTGGCCGGCTCAGCACCCGGGGCCACTCGCTCCCTGGTGGCGTTCTTCCTGGCGCGGACGCGGCCTTCGCTCATCGCAGAGCTGCGCATCTCGAACAGTGTCCTCAGCTTGGAATAGGCAGTGGCCAGCTGGGGACGTTTGGGCAAGCGGTGCTGAAGCTCGTCATTGACGGCCTCCAGGTATTCGATCACGTCATTAACCGCGATCATCTCCATGTCGCGCATGAACTGGATGAGCGCTTCCGCATTGGTCATTGCCTCTTCCACGGCAATCAGACGCGCAGCAAGCGGAGCAGCCAAGGCTGCGTCTGGAACCAGCTCACCCAGATCGGCCCGAAAGCGGTCGTGGTTGGCAGTGATCTGAGCCAGAGCCCCGTGGGCCTCTGACCTGAGATCGTCGGCAATCTTTCGCAGACGCTGCTTCCCTTCGGAAGAGAGCGGAACATACCCCGGGCCAGGGGACGGGATGCTCTTGGCCAGCGGGATCGCCACCCTGCGATTCACGGTCAGCCTATCAAGCGAGTCTTCGATGGAGGGCTGAACAGGGGCGGTCTTGGGTGGTCTGTGGGACGTGGTCATTCGTTCTCCTTGCATATCAATCTGGTCATTTGTCGATACGGCCTCGTCTATCCGGCTGCTGGGGCAATGCAGCTCACCACCGCAGTGATCTTGGCCGTTTCAATAGCCCATACGCCGGACGACCGAACAAGGATGCCCATGAATTTCATTGACGCAAGTCGAACCGCGTGATTTACCCGGCGAATGCGCCAGTCAATGGGAAGAATCCTGCTCGCTGTCACCGTCTCGCTGCTCGCCTGCCATCATGAAGACGTGGCTCCACCCGACATGCTGGATATGGGGGCCAACAAGCCAGCGGATATGAAGCCCCTGCTGTCCCAATGCGGACACCCTGGCGACAAGGGCAACTCCCTTGGAGTCGGCAAGTTTTGCACATCAATCGCCGATTGCCAGGGCAGCGGCATGAAGACCAACATCTGCTCTGTGCTGGGCAACGGCTCGACGCCGAGCCAGGACGATACCTACTTCTGCACGATCTACCCGTGCCGCTTGGATGCCGGAGCCAGCCCTTGTGGAGAGGATGCCACTTGCACCTGCGGTTCAGGCGGCGGCATGAGCGGCTGTGCCTGCACGCCGAACTCCTGCCTCGGCCAGCCCGACGGCGGACCATAAGCAGCTTCGCTCCGGAGCTATCACAGCGGCCAGGGTCGAACGGTCTCGTGCACAGCAAGCACGAGCGAGGATGGGTCCAGGCCAGCTTCACGAATCAGTGTATCCGTCTGCTCCCAGAGATAAAAGCGCACCGACACACGTAGCTTCCGGGTCGCAGGCGGCAGGGGCGCGGGCAGCTTCAGCTCAAGCTGCCGTCGCTCGCGAGGCAGCAGGGTCGAGTCGGTGCCAGGCGCCTCGGTCAAGTGCTCGGCATCCAGCTTGCGCTCAATCCGAATCCCGCTGCTCCTGAGAACCAGGCCGGCGGCGTCCAGAGCTTCGATGGAGGCTTCGACGCGCCGGCGCGGCTCGGCAGTGGGCAAGCGATGGCCGGTGCCATTGGTAAGGCTCAGCGTGGCTTGAGCTCCGCCATCTGCGGCAGCCTGCATGGTGACGTCGCCAACAATGAGACCGGTGCGCAGAAACTCCAGGTCCCGGGGGCCGCGCACCGCGTGGCTGCGGCTGGGTCGCGGCGGCGAGCCCGGCATGAGCGAACGGTCCCCGACCCAGGGCATGTGACAGTCCACACACTGCTTGTCGCCTCCGGCGGCGCGGTAGGCCTCCCACTCTGCGAAGGTGTCCTGCACCGGTCGCTGAACCGAGGCGCCGACATGGATGTCGAGGTGATGGCAGGTTCGACACAGCGCATTGCTGGCGAAGTCGGGATCGTGCGAGACGGGATGCACAGGGTTTTCGATGCGGTGTGGACCAGCAATGGCCTCACCCCGCGCATGGCACCCCAGACAGGTCACACCCTCGTGGGCAAGCTCGGGCTGATAGTTCGGGGTACGGTGCGTCCAGAGCAAGAGGCGCGGAAATACCCAGAGGATGCCTTTGATGACGACAGGGCGCTGCTCGACGAGCGGCTGATGGCAGTAGAGGCACAGATAGAACTGCTTTTCCTGGCGAAACTGCGCCTGAAAAAGGGATGAAGCGGCTGCGTTGGCATGCGCGGAACCCTGCCACTCTTTGACGAACTGGGGATGGCAGGCAGCGCAGGTGCTGGCAGATGGGGAGGCTACGTTCGCAATCGGCCGCAGAGCCGGACGTGGTGGCCCCGGCAGGTCAGCGTAGATCCAGGCTGCAAAAGCGACCTCGGCTATCACCACCAGCCCGAGCAGTCCGACGAGCAGGGCGCCCAGGGCAGCCAGAACCCGATGCCGTGAAAGCCAGCGCCGCATCTGCTGCCAGCATAGCACCGATGGGCAACGCTTGTTTTTTCTGCGCTGCCAAGGTAAACCCCCGGGCCATGCAAGCTGAGAAGCCATCGCAGCCGGGGAGTCCCGCGGCTTCGCCCGTTCCGGCGACTTTTGAGACCCACCCCTCCCGCTATCGTCACTGGAAGCTGTCGGTAAATGGCCCAATTGCGCGTCTGGAGATGGCGGTCCGCGAAGACGAGCCACTCGTGCCGGGCTATCAGCTGAAGCTCAACTCGTATGACCTGGGCGTCGATATCGAGCTGGCTGATGCTGTGCAGCGCATCCGCTTTGGCCACCCCGAGGTCTCGGTCGTCGTCGTCACCAGCGGCCGCGAGCGCGTCTTTTGCTCGGGCGCCAACATCCACATGCTTGGACAGTCGACGCATGGCTTCAAGGTCAACTTCTGCAAGTACACCAACGAGACGCGCCTCGGCATCGAGGATGCGACCGATGGCAAGAGCCGCACCTTCCTGGCGGCGCTGAACGGTCCGTGCGCCGGCGGTGGGTACGAGCTGGCCATGGCGTGCGCCGAAATCATCCTCATCGACGACGGCAGCAGCGCGGTCTCGCTGCCCGAAGTGCCGCTGCTCGGCGTGCTGCCGGGGACCGGGGGGCTCACCCGGCTCATCGACAAGCGCAAGGTCCGTCGCGACCGGGCGGATGTGTTTTCGACCCTGGCCGAGGGGATCCGCGGCAAGCGCTCGGTGGAGTGGGGACTGGTGGATCAGGTCGTGCCCCGCAGCCGCTTTGCCGAGAAAGTCGACGAGCGAGCCCGGACCCTGGCGCAGCAGCTGACCCCAGGCACGGCCGCCGACACTGTGGAGCTTGAGCCGCTGTCCCCGACGGTGACATCCGAGGGTCTCCGCTACCGCTTCGTCGAGCTCAAGGTGGACCGGCCGCACCGGGTGGCCAACCTCATCATCCAGGCGCCCGACGCACCAGCGCCGACAACAATCGAAGGGGTTCGGGAGCAGGCCAAGTCCGGGAATCTATGGGCTTTGCGCGCATTCCGGGAGCTGGACGACGCGCTGCTGCGGCTGCGCTTTCACGAGCCGACGGTGGGGCTGGTGCTGCTGCGCACGCGAGGAAAGAGCGAGCTCGTCACGCAGTCGGACGAGGCGCTGGGCAAGCTCGCCGAGCACTATCTGGTGCGCGAGGTGCAGCGCCATCAGGCGCGAGTGCTGAGGCGGCTGGATCAGACCTCGCGGACCTTCTTTGCCATCGTGGATCCGGAGAGCTGCTTTGCCGGCAGCCTGCTGGAGACGCTCCTGGCTGCGGACCGCTCGTATGTGCTGGAGGATGCTGGCGTCAGCCTGCGCGTCAGCGTGATGAACCGTGGCGGCCTGCCCATGAACGACGGGGCCAGCCGACTGACGGCGCGCTTCTGCGGCCGTCCGGGCCTGGCCGACGCTGTGCTCGCCGAGGAGGGCCCCATAGATGCCAGCACGGCCGACAAGCTGGGGCTGTGCACGGTCCTGGCCGACGAGATCGACTTTGAAGATACGCTTCGGCTGGCGATCGAGGAGCGGCTGAGCCTGTCTCCGGATGCGCTGACCGGTCTGGAGCAGAACCTGCGGTTTACGGGTCGCGAAGGCATGGAGCAGCGTATCTTTGGCCGTCTATCCGCATGGCAGAACTGGATTTTCACCCGCTCCAACGCGACTGGTGCTCGTGGCGCACTGACCAGCTATGGCAAGCCGGAGCGCCCCGTGTTTGACTGGAATCGAACGTAAGACTCCCTGGCGTTTGACCTCAGCTCTTTAAAGCGAGACACGGGCATGAGCATCGAGCACTTCGAGAAGATTCCCAATAACGTCAACCTGTCGGCCGACAAGCGGCTCCAGCGCGCACTGGAGCAGTGGCTGCCAAACTACCTTACGTGGTGGCAGGAGATGGGCCCCGAGGGCTTCCAGGCCGACGAGGTCTATCTGCGCACCGCCATATCCGTCGAGCCAGACGGCTGGGCCCACTTCGGTCACGTCAAGATGCCCGACTATCGCTGGGGCATCTTCCTGGAGCCGCCGCAGCCCGGCCGCACCATTGGCTTTGGCGACCACTATGGCCAGCCCGCCTGGCAGGAGGTCCCCGGCGAGTACCGCAATACGCTTCGCCGGATCATCGTCACCCAGGGCGATACCGAGCCAGCCTCGGTCGAGCAGCAGCGCATGCTGGGCCATACCGCGCCGTCCCTGTATGACCTTCGCAACCTGTTTCAGGTCAATGTCGAAGAGGGGCGTCACCTGTGGGCCATGGTCTACCTGCTGCACTCCTACTTCGGCAAGGATGGCCGCGAAGAGGCGGAGGCGATGCTGGAGCGGCGCAGTGGCGATCGCGACAAGCCGCGCATCCTGGGGGCCTTCAACGAGCCCATCAAGTCGTGGCTCGACTTCTTCATGTTCACGATGTTTACGGATCGCGACGGCAAGTTTCAGCTCTACTCGCTGGCAGAGTCGGGCTTTGATCCGCTGTCGCGAACCTGCAAGTTCATGCTCACCGAGGAAGCGCACCACATGTTCGTGGGCGAGACGGGCGTGGACCGCATCGTGCAGCGCACGGCTGAGCTCATGCGCGAGTCGGGCAGCGATGATCCCGATATGGTCAAGAAGCTGGGCGGCATCCCGCTCGACATGATCCAGCGCCACCTGAACCTGTGGTTCAGCTTGTCCGAAGACCTGTTCGGCGGCGAGATCTCTTCCAATGCCGCCGACTTCTTCGCCTCGGGGCTCAAGGGTCGCTACAAAGAGGCGTCTCACGAAGACCACCTGGCGCTGACGGGCATCTACGAGATGCCGGTGCCGGATGCCACCGGCAAGATCGCGATCCAGCAGGTGCCCCTGCGCAATGCCATGAACGAGGTTTTGCGCGACCAGTACGTTGCCGACTGCCAGCGCGCAGTGGACAAGTGGAATCGCACGCTGGATCGCGTGCTTGGCGAGCGGGCTGCACAGCACAAGCTGCACCTGCCTCACCGCCGCTTCCACCGTCAGATTGGCATCTACAGCATGAACACCGACAGCGCCATGGCGTTCGATCCGCAGGGCAACCGGATCAGCCGGGCGGAGTGGGATCAGCAGAGCGAAAAGTACCTCCCGAGCGCCGCGGACCGGGCCTATGTCCAGGCGCTCATGCACCGCGTAACCGAACCAGGAAAGATTGCTGGCTGGATCGCGCCGCCCGCGCGCGGAATCAACAGTCAGCCCTTTGAATTCGAATATGTCCGAAGACCAGTCGCCTGAGTTCCGCGCTGGGTTTGTGGCCATCCTTGGCCGCCCCAACGTCGGGAAGTCCACCCTCCTCAACCAGATCCTGGGCGAGAAGCTGGCCATCGTCAGCTCGCGCCCTCAGACCACGCGCAGCCGCCTGCTGGGCATCAAGCATCTGCCCGATGCCCAGATAGCGCTGGTGGATACGCCAGGGCTGCATCGCCCAGGGCAGCGCGGCACCATGCTGAACCGCTTCATGATCGAAGAGACGCGGGCGGCCTGGACAGACGTCGACGTCATCCTGCTCGTCAGCGAGGTCAGCAAGCTGAGCGCCGCGGCGAAGGAAGACGAGCCGCTCATCCCGTCGCAGCTCATCGATCCCGGGGATCGCTTTATTGTCGAGCAGCTGGCCAAGGCCAAGCAGAAGGTTGTTGTCGCGCTCAACAAGATCGACCTCATCAAGGACAAGCGCCTGCTGCTGCCGCTCATGACCGAGTGGGCGAAGCTGCGTGAGTTCGCGGTGATTGTGCCCATCTCGGCCCAGACCGGGCTGGGTGTGGATCAGCTGCTGCAAGAGCTGAAGAGCACGCTGCCGGTGAGTCCCCCGCTCTTTCCCGAAGACATGCTCACCGATTCACCCGAGCGCGCCCTGGTGGCGGAGCGCATCCGTGAGCAGGTCTTCAACGCCATGTACCGCGAGATCCCCTACGCCACTGCGATCACCATCGATAGCTGGGAGGAGCGCAAGAACGCCCGCGGAACGCGCAGCGGCAAGCGGCGTGTGGTGGTCATCGGAGCCACCATTCACGTCGAGAAGCCCAACCAGAAAAAGATCCTCATCGGAGAGCGCGGCGCCACCTTGCGCGACATCGGCACCGCTGCCCGGGAAGAGATCGAGCTGGTCCTTGGCTGCAAGGTCTTCCTGGAGCTCTTTGTCCGCGTGGATGAGGAGTGGTCGCACAAACCCAACGGCCTGCGCGACATGGGGTACAACCCACCCACTGCCAGCGACGAGCGCGGAGCCTGATCCATGGCCTCTTCAGCCCGACTATCTTCCAATCGCGCATCTGCGCAAGGCTCGATCAAGTCCACCGAGAAGCTGCCCATTGTAGCCATCGTCGGACGTCCAAACGTGGGCAAGTCGACGCTGTTCAACCGTTTGGTTGGCGGCCACAACGCCATCGTTGAAGACGAGCCGGGCGTGACCCGCGACCGCCGCTATGGCGACACCGACTTTGATGGATGCTCGTTCCGGGTCGTGGATACCGGTGGGCTCGACCTGACGGCAGGCCAGGGGCCGGGGATCAACCAGAGCATCCAGCGCCAGGCGATGCGCGCCGTTGATGAGGCCGTGCTGCTCCTGTTCGTCGTCGATGCTCAGCAGGGACTGTTGCCAACCGACCGCGAGGTGGCGGCAAGGCTGCGACGCCAGGGCAAGCCGCTGCTCATCGTGGCCAACAAGGTGGATGGCGGCAAGCAAGAGTTCAACCTGGCGGACATCTACGCGCTGGGCGCAGATCAGGTGTTCGGGATCTCGGCGGCGCACGGTCGCGGCATGCCCGACCTGCTGGATGCCATCGTCTCGCGAGTGCGCGACACGATCCCAACAGCGGAACATCTGGGGCCGGCGGAAACAGCGCTGGATGATCTGCCCGGCGAGGACATCGATGCCGACAAGGGCGTTGTGCGCATTGCCTTTGTCGGTCGTCCCAACGCAGGCAAGTCATCGCTGGTCAACGGTCTGCTCGGCGATGAGCGCATGATCGTGGACGATACGCCCGGGACCACTCGCGATCCCGTGGATACCCTGCTTGAGCACAACGGTCGCCGCTACCTCCTGATCGACACGGCCGGTATCCGTCGCCGCGCCCGCATTGCCGAGCCCATGGAAAAGGTCGCGGTGGCCATGGCGGAAAAGGCCCTGTATCGCGCGGACGTCGCGATCCTGACCATCGATGCGCAGGCAGGCATCGGTGAGCAGGATGCCCGCATCGCGGGCTTGGTGCAGGACACCGGACGGGCGCTGCTCATCGCCTTCAACAAGCGCGATCTCATCACGCCCGATGACGAAAAGCGGCTGAAGGACGAGCTCGACCGCAAGCTCCAGTTTGTCTCGTCGTGGGCGCTCACGGCCAACTGCTCGGCCAAGACTGGCAAGGGCGTGTTCGGGCTGCTGGGCGAGGCCAGGCGCTGCTACCGTTGGTTCAACCATCGCGTTCCGACCGGTGAGCTCAACCGCTTCTTCGAGGGCATCGTCGAGCGCCACCCGCCCCCGCTGTTTCAAGGCAAGCCCATCAAGCTCTACTACATCACCCAGGCTGAGACCTGCCCTCCCACCTTCGTGGTGCAGGTCAACCATCCGGAGGGAATGCACTTTTCCTACCGGCGGTACCTCCAGAACCAGCTGCGCGAGTCGTTCGGCTTCGTGGGAACCCCAGTGCGCCTGATTACCCGCACGCGCTGACATCTGAGCGCATTAAGATAAGAGGATGTTGAGTGTAGCCCTGGCAGATGCAGGCGCGACCGCCGCGCTGGGAGGCGTCATCTCGGCGCTTCAGCATGGCTTGTACGTACTGCCGCTGCTGATCTGCGCGGGTTTCTTCTCGGGCACCGAGACTGCGCTGCTCTCACTGGGCATGGCCCAGCGCGAGGCGCTGCGGCAGTCTGCGACCACGAACAGCGCCAGTGCGCGCATCCTGTGGCTGCTCCAGAGCCCGCGCCGTCTCATCACCACTATCATCCTCGGCAACGAGCTCACCAACATCCTGCTGTCCGAGGTGATGACGGATGTGGTGTCGCGGTTCTATGAGCTCTTGCCCAATCGCCTGCTGCGCGCGCTGGCGCTGTCGCACGACGCGATCATCGCGGTGTGTGCGACGCTGCTCACGGTTCCCATCCTGGTCACGTTCGGCGAGCTCATTCCCAAGACCATCGGCATCAAGCTGGCCGAAAGATGGGCGGCCTGGGTCTCGCGCCCCACCGTGGTGCTGACCTGGGTGCTGTGGATCCCGCGCGTGGTCATCAGCACCATCGCCGATGGCTTGCTCTTTCTGCTGCTCGGCCGGCGCTCGCGGCAGGGTGATCCCCAGCAGGTTCTGAGCGAAAAGCAGTTCCGCACCCTGGTGGATCTGGGCAGCGCGGAGGGCGAGATTCAGCAGACCGAAGCGCAGCTCATCCACAACGTCCTCGACTTCGGCGATCTGTCGGTCGGGCAGGTGATGACGCCGGCTCGTCAGGTCTTTGCGCTGCCGCTGGATCTGCCGCTGGGCCGCATCGTCGAGGCTGTGGCCCGCCAGCGCTACTCGCGCGTTCCAGTCTACCGGGGACGGCGCGACAACGTAGTGGGCGTCCTGTTTGCCAAGGACATCGTCGGCTACAGCACCGGCGCCCCGCAGCTGCAGGGACGCCCGCTGTCCGAGCTGCTGCATCCGCCGCTGTTCGTGCCCCGCAGAGCCAAGTGCGAGCGCGTGTTTCGCGAGTTTCAGCGTCGCAAGACGCACATGGCATTGGTGGTGGATGAGTACGGTCGCCTGGCAGGGCTGGTGACCATGGAGGATCTGCTTCAGTCACTGTTTGGCGACATCGTGACGGCGCCTCCAGATGCCACGCCCTCGGCCACAGGCGGCACGGAGATCAGCGAGCCGTCGCATGCCAACAACACGGGAGCGGCGTCGCTTCCCGGCGGCGAAGGCGAAGGAGGCGGTCAGTCATGATGAACTGGCTCCCCTTCGTAGTCTCGGCCATCTGCTTGATCTTCGAGGCGTTTTTCTCAAGCAGCGAGATTGCCATCGTCAGCGCTGACCGCGCCCACATCCGCCGACTGGCCGAGTCGGGCTCGCGTGGAGCTCGCTACGTCGAAGAGTTCCTCGTAAACCCGCACCGGCTGCTGGCCACCACGCTGCTGGGCACGCAGCTGTCCGTGGTCACTTCGACGGTCGTCATCACGCTGTGGCTGTACGATCACCATCCGAAGCACGTCGAGCTGTATCTGATGGCGTTTTTGACGCCAGTCATCGTCATCTTCGGGGAGATCGTTCCCAAGGCCATCGTCCGTCAGAACGCGAGCACCATTGCACCGCGCATGGCGCTGGTGCTGTATGCAGCGATGAAGCTCCTGGCGCCGCCGGTGGCCGTGCTGTCGCGGCTGGCGCTCTGGGTGCAGCGTCGGCTGGGCATTGATCTGCACCAGCCGCTGGTCACGCGCGAGGAGATCGAAACCCTGGTCGATTCGCCGGCGGCACAGCCCACCGGCTCCAGTGCCGCACCGGTGACCGATGTCACGGATGGTGAGCGCTCCATGATCTCGCGCATTCTCGATCTGGGCAGTGCCGAAGTCTACAGCGTGATGGTGCCGCTTTCCGACGTGACTGCGCTGCCAGAGACGGCCAGCGTGGCGGCCCTGGCGCGCGAGATCGCGGACAAGAAGTACAGTCGCATTCCCATCTATCGCGAGCGCATCGACCAGATTGTTGGCGTGGTGCACGCCTTCGACGTGCTGAAGGCCGCGCGCAGCCAGGTCACAGCCGGGCAGCTCATGCGCGCACCCATCTTCGTTCCCGAGTCGAGCCAGGCCATGGGCCTGCTTGCGCGGATGGAAAAGGCGCGGCAGGGCATGGCCATCGTCGTCGACGAGTACGGCGGCGCGGTCGGCGTCGTCACGGTCGAGGACATCCTGGAAGAGGTCGTGGGCGAGATCGACGATGAGTACGACGAAGCGCCGCCGCTCATCAGCAAGCAGAAGGACGGCAGCTATCGCGTGATGGCGCGCATCTCTGTGCAGCAGCTGAACCGCGAGCTGGGCGTGGGCCTGCCCGAGTCCGACGACTATGAGTCGCTGGCCGGACTCCTTCTGGACCGCCTGCGCCACATTCCGCGTCAGGGCGAGGTGGTGCGGCTGGGCAATGCCACCGTCGAGATCGCCACTGCCAACGAGCGCAAGATCGAAGACGTGATCCTGCGTCTGGGCAAGGCAGCCAAGCCGGTCAAGAAAAAATGAGGATGCTCGGACGGGAGTTCTACGAGCGGCCCACGCTTCAGGTCGCCCGGGAGCTGCTCGGCCAGCGGCTGTGGGCACGCCAGCCCACCGGAGACCTGGCCGGTGGTCGCATCGTCGAGGTGGAGGGCTATCTGGGCCCAGAGGATCGCGCCAGCCATGCCCGGCTTACGCAGCGCCGCGGCGCAATGGTGCCAACCGACCGCTCGGCGCTCATGTTTGGTCCGGCGGGACATGCCTACGTCTACCTGATCTACGGCATGCACAACTGCTTCAACATCGTCGCCCACGCCCCTGGCCGGGTCGGCGCCATCCTGGTTCGCGCGCTCGAACCCGACGACGCGCCGATTGAGAAAAAAACCGACCGGCCCAACTGGCGAGGCCCCGGACGGCTGTGCGCCGGCCTGGGAATCGACCGTCGGTATAACGGCCTGGATCTGACCGAGCCCGGCGCCAGCCTGTTTGTGACCGCTGATACGCCCATCCCCGATGCGGCGGTCTACACCGGCGCTCGCATCGGCGTCGAATATGCGGGCGAAGACGCCAACCTACCCTATCGGTTCTGCGTGCGCGGCAGCGGTCACCTCTCTCGCCCAGTCCGCTGATGGTGTATGTTTGGCGGCATGAACCTGCCAGCAACGAGCCGGTCGCTCGGTCGAGCGATTCTCATCGTCCTTGACTCCGTGGGTTGCGGAGAAGCGCCCGACGCGCCGAGCTATGGCGACCAGGGCGCCGATACGCTTGGCAACCTGAGCCGACGTGTCGGCGGTCTGAAGCTGCCGAACCTCCAGGCGCTGGGACTCGGGCACCTGACTCCCATTGCCGGCGTCCCACCTGTGGATCGGCCGCGCGGCGCCTTTGGCCGCATGCGCGAGGCCAGCGCAGGCAAGGACACCACGACGGGACACTGGGAGCTCTGCGGGCTGCCGCTGGAGCATGCCTTCCCCACCTATCCGCACGGATTTCCCGAGGAGATGCTGGCTCCCTTCCGGGCTGCGGTCGGACGCGGTGTGCTCGGCAATCGCCCTGCGTCGGGCACCGCCATCCTCGATGAGCTGGGCGAGGAGCACCTGCGCACCGGCGACCTCATCGTCTACACGTCGGCCGACAGCGTCTTTCAGATCGCCGCGCACGAAGAGAAGGTCCCGCTGCCCGAGCTGTACCGCGCCTGCGAGGTGGCTCGCCGTCTGTGCGACGACCGCGGCATCGGCCGCGTCATCGCCCGGCCCTTTGTGGGCTCGCCGGGGGCCTTCCGCCGCACGTACAACCGCCGCGACTTTGCCATGCCGCCTCCGGCGCCAACGGTTCTGGATCACATCCAGCAGGCCGGGCTGCCGGTGGTGGGAATTGGCAAGATCTGGGACATCTTTGCCGGCCATGGGGTCGGCGAAAACATCCACACCGAGGGCAATGCCGACGGCCTGGAGCACACGCTGAAGGCCATGGAGCAGTTTCCCGAGGGCCTGATCTTCGTGAACCTGGTCGACTTCGACATGCTGTATGGCCATCGCCGCGATCCGGCTGGCTATGCGCGCGCACTGACCGACTTTGATGCGTTCCTGCCGTCGCTGCTCAAGGCTCTGGGGCCGCGCGATCTGGTGATGCTGACCGCGGACCATGGCAACGATCCGACGTTCCCGGGCACCGACCACACCCGCGAAGATGTGCCGCTGCTGGCCTTTGGCGCAGCGGGCGGGGACTTTGATCTGGGCAGCAAGGGCGCTGCCGACCTGGGTCTGCGGCGCGGCTTCTATGACGTTGCCCAGACGCTCTGCGATGGCTTTGGGCTTCCCGCCTGGGCGCACGGACAGAGCATCCTTCCCCACATCCACTCCTGACGCGCAGCACTGCGCCGAACGGCGCCAACGCTGTTATCATGGCACCCAGCATGTCGAGCGACGCCAACTTGGTCTTGGATCCAGACCAGTACAGCATCGAGCTGGGCCAGCTCGTCGGAAACTACCGGATGGAGAAGCTCCTTGCCCAGGGCGGCATGGGCGCGGTCTTTGCGGCGGTTCACAAGGACATCGGCCGGCGCGCAGCGGTGAAGGTGCTCTCGCGTGCGTATGCGCGCGACCCCGAGTTCGCCACCCGCTTCATCAATGAGGCGCGCGCCGTAAACCTCATCGCCCACCCCGGCGTCGTCGAGATCTTCGAGTTCGGCCGCCTCCCTGATGAAACGCCCTACATCATCATGGAGTTTCTGAGCGGCGAGTCGATGGCCAGCCGCCTTGTGGCCGGAGCCAGGCGCGACTTCCGCACCAGCCTGGAGTGGTGCCGTCAGATTGCGCTGGCGCTGTCAGCCGCGCACAAGCAGGGCATCATCCACCGGGATCTCAAGCCCGAGAACGTGTTCCTGGTGCCGGATCAGGTGGCGACCAGCGGCGGGGTGCGCGTCAAGGTGCTGGACTTTGGCATCGCCAAGGTCTCACCCAGCGCAGACGGCCAAGGCATGGTGGTGACGCAGCCGGGATCGACCATGGGCTCGCCGCTCTACATGTCGCCCGAGCAGTGCTACGAGATGGGCGCGGTGACGGATCGGGCAGATGTCTATGCCCTGGGCTGCATGCTGTACGAGCTGCTCACCGGGAGGCCGCCTTTCGTTGCCCGGCTTCCGAACGAGGTCATGGTGATGCAGGTCAGAAACCCGCTGCCGCCGGTTCGCAACTTGAATCCGACGGTGCCGTCGGGCCTGGTCGCTCTGACCGAGTCCATGCTGCTCAAGGATCCCACCAAGCGGCCGTCGATGGACGAGGTGGCGCAGCAGATCGATCGCCTGCTCGCAGACCCCAAGTTCGCCGGCAGCTGGCCGTTTGCCCCGCCGCCAAAGACGAGCAATCGCAAGGCCATCATCGGCGGTGGCATCGCTTTTCTGGTGGTGATGGTGGGTCTGGGGGCGGTGATCTTCCTGCGCCTGAAGCAGGCCCGGATCGCGCAGACGACCAAGCCGCCTGCCACTGCCCCCGTGGTGCAGCCGCTTCCGCAGACCACCCCGCCGGTTATTCCGCCAGCGACGACCCCGAAGGCAGAACCGACGGTCGACCTGGGCGCCAGCCCGGCAGCGGAGGCCAGCATCCACTACGAGCTCACTTCCGAGCCTCCGGGCGCGCGCATCATCGATCTGGATACAGATCAGGTGCTGGGCACCACGCCGACCACGCTGGTGCTCACCCGCTCGGACCGTCCGCAGCGGCTGACGCTGCGTCGGCTCGGCTTTCAGGATCGCGGCCTGGTGGTGGATCGCACGCGCGATGGCAGCTCGCTCCAGCACCTGACCCCGCTGCCGCGCAAGCGCAACAGCGAGGAACTGCTGGCCCCGAAGCTCTGATTGCGGGCTGTCTGGCAAGAGGCGGCGCTGTGCTAGACTGCGCCCGCCATGAAGCTCGTGACCTTTGTTTCGCCCGGCGGTGAGTCGGGTCCGCCTGTGCCTGGTGTGGTGGCCGAAGCGCCTGCGACTGGCTCTGCGCAAGCGCCGGCCCAGTCCACGACCCAGCCACCGATACTCGATCTGCTGGTCGCCTTTCGCCTGCTGGAGAGTGAAGCCGGCCGGCCAAGCCATCTGAGCGCCGCGATCGCCCGCTATGGCGGCGACATGATCTCGCTCATCGAGCGCGAGGCAGTGTCGCTGCCCGCGGTTCGGACTCTGCTCGAACGGCATGCGCAGGGAAGACTTCCGCCCGAGCATGGCGGCAGCCCGCTGCTGCATGCCGCCGAAAAGGTGCAGCTGCTGGCGCCGATTCCACGGCCGCTATCCATGCGCGATGGCTACGCATTTCGCCAGCATGTCGAGGCGGCGCGGCGCAATCGCGGCCTGGAGATGATCCCCGAGTTCGATGAGATTCCGATCTTCTACTACACGAACCACCTGTCGGTCCTGGGCCCGGGCCCGGTGGTCGTGCGCCCCAAGCACGTCGAGCAGCTCGACTTCGAGCTGGAGGCCGCCATCGTCGTGGGCAAGACCATTCGCGACGCTGACGTTGCCGAGGCAGATGACGCGATCTTCGGCCTCATGGTCATGAACGACCTGTCGGCGCGCGCCCTGCAGATGCACGAGATGAAGCTGAACCTTGGCCCTGCCAAGGGCAAAGACTTCGCGACCACCATCGGGCCGTACCTTGTGCCCAAGGCCGATCTGGCCAGGTTTACGCGGACGACGCCGCGCGGCAGTCAGTTCGACCTGCGCATGACCGCTCGTCACAACGGCGAAGTGGTGGCCACCGGATCACTGGGCGACATGAGCTGGACGTTTGCCGAGATCCTGGCTCGGGCCAGCTACGGCGTGACGCTGCATCCCGGCGAGGTGGTGGGCTCGGGAACCGTCGGGACCGGCTGCTTCCTTGAGACCAATGGCTCCAAGATCTACAAGAACCGCTGGCTCGCTCCCGGCGACACCATCGATTGCGAGATCGACGAGCTCGGCTGTCTGCGCAACACCATCGAGCTCAAGCCGTAACGCCACGGAGATCCTCATGACCACGGGAACCGCTCAGCCCGTCCTTTATCACTATTGGCGCTCGTCATCGTCGTGGCGAGTGCGCTGGGCCCTGGAGCTCAAGGGCATCGCGTACCAGGCCGTTGCCGTCGACCTGCTCAAGGGCGAGCAGCGCTCGGACGCGCACCGCCAGCGCAATCCGCTGGGCATGGTCCCGGTGCTCCAGATCGACGGGCTCTCCCTGGCTGAGAGCGTGGCCATCCTCGAATACCTGGAGGAGACGCGCCCGACCGCGTCGCTGCTGCCCCGGGAGCCGGGAGCGCGCGCCTTTGTTCGCCAGCTGGTGCAGATCATCGTCGCAGATACCCAGCCTCTCCAGAACGTGTCGATCCTGGGACGCATCGAAAAGCTCACCAATGCCGAGGAGCGCCAGCGCTGGGCCGCAAGCTGCATCGAGCGCGGCTTCGACGCCTACGAGCAGCTGCTGGCGCAGCCCGGACGACCGAGCGGGCCCTTTTCCCTTGGCTCCGAGCTGACCATGGCCGACCTCTGCCTGCTGCCGCAGTGCTACAACGCCCGGCGGCAGGGGCTCGACCTGGCGCGCTGGGGGCGCATCTCGGCGATCGAGTCAGCGTGCCAGGCCACCGAGGCGGCAACGCGGTCGCATCCGGACCAGTTCAAGCCGGCCGGATAGCAGAGCAGGTTGGTTGCAGGAAGATCGCTAGAGGAAAGAGGCTAGAGGCAGAGGCCAGCGCCGCCCGGGCCCGCCGAGAAGGCGTCGCGGCAGGTCTGGGGGCTGATGCAGCTGGAGTCGCCCACCGTGCACAGCTGGCGACAGGTGTTGTCGCCGGCCTTCACGACGTTGCACTCGTAACCATCGGTGCACTCGTCGAAGTACTTGCAGGTGCCGCCCGGCTTGACTGCGTCGCTGTAGACCGGGAAGCAGGTCGTTCCTTTGAACACATCGCGCGTCGGGGCGCCGGTGCTGGACTGCGAGGTATTCAGGTAAACGCAGTGCTGCGCCAGGCTTTCGGCAGTCGAGCACGGCACCGAGCCAGGGGTGCAGAGCGGCCGGCATTCGCCCAGATCTTCAAAGGTGCGGCGAATGCAGGCGCTCGGCGGATTGGAGCCCGGGCACGTCCCGTTCTTCGTCGCCGGATCGATCTGCGTGGGGTTGCACGAGAGGCGCGTAGCGGGATAGCAGTAGCCGGTGTGCGCGGTGAGGATGAAGCAGGCATAGCCCTCGGTGTTGCGACAGGTGTTCGCGGTGATGCACTTGCGCAGACAGTACTTGCTGCTGCCCGCGAGCACCGCCTGACAGCTGCCGGTGCTGCCGCAGTCCGTGTCCGAGGTGCACGTCGACGAGCAGTATCCACCCGGGGTCGGCAGGTTGCCCGGCGAGTCGAGGATGTTGCTCCGCCAGCAGACCGGCGCCGTGCCCGCCGTGCAGTCGGTGCTGGCCTGGCAGGAGGAGCCGATGGAGCCCGGCGCAATGCTGAAGTCGACGCCGGCAATGTCGAACACATCACCACCGCCGTCGGGAAGCAGGCTCGTGCCGCCTGCCGGGACGGTGCAGGCGGCCAGCAGCAGCAAAAAGGCTAGGCCACACGTCCGGCCCGTTGTCGTTGGCGTTTTCGTCATTGCCATCCTCTACATCTTCGGTTGGCAGAGACCCGATGAGCCCATGATCTGCACGTTGCCGCGAAGCGAGTTCGCGCAGCCCTCGGTCGTCGCTGTGCAGGTGCTGCCGGCCGGCATGGCGCCGCTGGGCATGAACAGACCGGCGGGCGCAGTGGGGGTGCCGCCCTGAGCGCAGAGCTGACGGCAGACGCGGTTCGCTTCGGTGACGTTGTAGCGATCGCACTCGTAGCCATCGGTGCAGTCGGTCCAGTACTTACAGGCCATGCCCGGCTGCACCGGGGCGCTCGACTGCTGGAAGCACAGGTTGCCCTTGAACTTGTCGCCCGTGGAGGTCGGGTTGCCCTGCGCGTCGAGCGTCGAGTCGACGTACGCGCACAGCTGCGGCGGATTGCCACCGGCGCGGTCGTCGGGCGGGCAGGTCTGGAAGCCGACCTGGCACTGGAGGTGGCAGACACCGCCCTTGTCGCTCTCGTAGGCGACGCGCACGCAGCCGCCCAGGTACTTGTCGTCGCCGTACTCGCAGGTGCCGTCGCCGAGGCTGGGATTGCAGTCGAAGTTGGCGTTGGGGAAGCAGATTCCGCCGGTGTCGCCATCAAACGCGCAGGAGTAGCCGGGCTTGCGACAGCGGGTAGCGCTGCTGCACTTGGCCATGCAGTATTTCTTGCCGCTCGACGGCAGATTGACGCACTTGGCCGTGCCGCAGTCTGTGTCGGCCTGACACTCGCGCGAGCAGTAGCCGCCCGGCGTCGTCACAAACTTGGTGTTGTTGAGCAGGGTGGTCCCCCAGCACACCGCCGTCATTGCGGTGTTGCCCTCGGTGCAGTCTGTGTCCTTGATGCAGGCACCGCCGATGCAGCCAGCGCCGCTGCACAGCTTTGAGTCAACGTCTCCCATGTCGGTTCCGCCGTCGCTGGTGCTCTGGCTTTTGCCTCCACAGGCGATCAAGAAACACAGCAAACCCGAGACTAAGTAAAGGCTACGCTTCATCGGTCGATTCCTCCGCCGCTTCGAGATGGCCGGCCGATCGTCGTTCCCACCTGGTGAACCACGGCACACATGCTGAGCCGCGCACAGGCAACGAAGGGCCGACTATGATTGTAACCTGCCTAACAATTTTTGTGCGAACGTCGGTCAGCGGGTCTGGAGATGGAGGATCGTGCCGGCATCTCCGGCTGCGTAGATGTCGGTGTTGCTGCCGCTGATGCTGAAGAGGTTGGCGCGGGTGCCGCTGACCATGGGCCGCCAGGACGCCCCGTCATAGCGAAGGATGGTGCCGCCGGAGCCCACCGCGAAGACCTCGTCGCGCGAGCTGCCCCAGACCGAGAGCAGCGTCTGGGCGGTGCCGCTGGGCTGCGGCTGCCAGCTGCGGCCGTCCCAGTGGAGGATCGTGCCGTGGGCGCCCACAGCAAAGATGTCGTTGCGGCTGCTGCCCCAGACTCCGTGCAGCCAGCTGGAGGTGCCGCTGGTCATGGGCACAAACGAGTCGCCGCCCAGGCGCAGGATGGTCCCGCCCGCTCCTACTGCCACGGTCTCACCGTCGATGCTGTGGATTGCAAAGAGGGCGCTGGCAGTTCCGGTCTGCACCGGTGCAAAGGCGCTTCCATTCCAGCGCACAGCCGTGCCGGCATCGCCGACCGCAAACCAGTCCGACGCCGTGCCGCCCATGGCAAAGAGCGATCGGTTGGTGCCGCTGGCCACCGGCTTGAGCCGCCCGCCGAAGCGGCGCAGCAGCATGCCGCTGTCGCCGGCCATGAACAGCTCGGTGCCGGTGCCCCAGACGCTGCCCAGCCAGTTTTCGACGCCCGCGCGCACCGGACGGAAAGCGGCCTGCCCGGCCGCTCCGGTGTTGATCGCAACGAAGAAGATTCCAGCGTCACCCACGACAAAAGTAGCGTCGGGCTGCACCAGCACGCGCCGCAGGGCGAACGTCGGCTTGACCTGGATCACCTCCCAGTGGCTGCCGCTGGGGCGATGGCTGGCCGCGCCCATGGCAGGAGCAGCCGGGGCAGCCTGAGCCGCCATCGGTGCTGGCGGAGGCGGGGGTGCTGCAACGGGAGCCGCAGCCGGCACCGGGGATGGCGAGGGAGCAGGCTTCGCCTCAGCAACCAGGGGGATCACGGCGAAGGGCGGCCGCGGGCCCGGGTTTGCCTCGGCCGGCGGCGCACTGGGCGGTGAAGCCGGGGCAAACGGAGGCGGCGGCAGGCTGCCCCCCTGAGCCACGCCCGAGGGCGCTGGAGGGGCAGGATGCTCGCCCGCCGGACCAGCCAGCGCTGCACCGGCACCGGGCTTGGGCTCGGGTCCCAGGGCCGGGTCGAGCAGCTCGGGCATGGCCTTGGGCGGCGGCGGCAGCGCCTTGCTGCCCTGCCCCACGGCCGCCTTGATGCGCGCCATGTAGCCATGCACGGCGCCGCGGGTCGCGGGGGTCAAGGCGCTCTCGTTCCACAGGAACTGCTCGTAGTGGCGCAGCGCATCGCTCAGGAGGCCCTGCTTGCGCTCTGCCTGAGCCAGGTTGTAGAGGATGCGGCTCGACGGATAGCTCTGGTAGGCGGTCGTGAACTCACGCGCCGCAGCCTCGAAGCGCCCCTGCTTGTACAGGTTGGCGCCCGTCAGATAATGGTGCCGGGCAACCGCCGACATGGCAGCGTGCGCCGAAGATCCGACGGACAGCCCCAGAGCAGCCAGTAGAAGGGTCCTGCGGAGGGTATCAGACAGAAATCCCATAGTATTTTGAATTACAACACAAACAGTCCCAGACTTTCCACCGCAAACGCGGCAGCGGGGACTACCGGGGGCGGATGGTGATGGTGTGCTCGGGCTGCGCGTCGGTGGGGTGAAAGCGGAGCAGTCCGGGGAGGGGATCGAGCTTGAAGGTGCCGTCCGAGACCTCGACCTCAACTCCACTCGGGTAGGGAAAGTCGGGGACGAAGATCTCCGTCGGAGCCACGATGGCCGGGTCCTGGCGGAAGCGAAACGTGAAGGTGCGGGTCAGGCGGTCATAGGCCATGTGCAGCGGCTGTCCCGCCGTCGCTGCGGCATAGGGACGCACGATGGCTTCGAGCGCCCGCCCGCCGGAGTGCAGGTTCGCGGGCTCGCGCTGCTGATCGCGGCTCCAGATCGACAGATCTTCACCGTTCCACTGGTCGCCGTCGGCGTTGGTGTTGTCCGACGTGTAGTTCCACTGCGTACATGACAGCAGGTTCGCCTCCACGGCCCGGTAGTAGCCGTCGAGCGCCTCGGTCTGGTCGGGGAACACGCCGGTCCGGTAGCAGATGCCGCCATCGAGGTCGTAGTTGAGCCCGAACTCGCCAATCAGCGCCGGCAGACCGGGCAGCTGGTCCGCCACGAAGGCCAGCTGCTTGGCAAACGAGAGGCGCACCGCCTCGGCGCCAAACACCGGCATCATCGCCGTGATATCCAGCGTGAACTCGCGATTGTAGTGCTTGGTAAACAGCGTCAGCCCGTCGTACCAGTGCGGCGCGTGGACCAGGCCGCTCACGTCGTCGTGCGGAGCGGAGAACGGCGGCGATTTGCCGTAGGGAACCGGAGGCCCTTCGATGAAAAACAGGGTCGTGGGTGCGACGGTGCGCAGCTCGTCGTAGAGCTTCTGGCAGAAGGGCTTGAGGTAGTCGCGCTCGAACTGCACCTCCCTGCCCTGCCGGTGGGTGAAGTAGTCCGGCTGGCTGAGCTGCGGCTTGCCCTGGTGCTCGGTCCAGACGCCGTGCTGCTTCCAGATGTCGCTGCGGCCCGGGGCCCAGGCGCGCAGACCGTCGGGGTTGGCGACGGTGGTGCCCAGCTGACCGACGCGCTCGCGCGACATCTCCCACACCTCGACCTCGTGAGGATGGCCAGCGCCAAGCACCATCGCCTGATACGGCGTCGGCGACAGCCCCTTCTTGAGCATGCCGGCCGGGACGACGTTGAGCGGCAGACCGATGAAGCCGGGCAGCGGCTCGTTCATGCTGCCAAAGCCGATGACGTTGGGCAGATCGCGCAGACGCAGGGCCACGCGCCGGAGCGCCGCGGCATAGTGGCGCTGCAAGTAGGTCTGCACCGACTCACCGTCGATAATCGTCTGCGGGGCGAAGTCGCTGCCTCCGAAAAACAGGGTGAACATCGTCGCGGCAGCGAGCTTGGTTGCGTTGCTTGGCCAGATGAGCCCGGTGGGCGGTCCGTCGTGGAGCTGCTGCACAAAAGCGGCGCCCGTCGCATGCAGCCGGCGCAGGTCGAAGCCCACCGCCTCCAGCGTCCAGCCCGGCGCCCCATCCCCGCCGCTGAAGCGGCTCCACACATCCTGATGCGGGTCGATGTAGACGCGCAGCCCATGTCCGTGCGCCCGCTCGATGACCGCGTGCAGGTAGTCAAGGTACGCCTCATCGTACTGACCCGGCCCCCCGTGCTCGACGGCCTCCCAGGTGATGACGAAGCGCAGGAAGTGCAGGCCCCAGGCCGCCAGGCGACGGAAGTGCTCGTCTGCTTCGTCCAGGGGAAAGGGCCGTCCGACGAAAGAGACCTCGCGATGGGCGAAGAATCCGTCGCGGTCGGCCGGGGTCGATCCGGCGGGCTTTCGCGGCACCTTGGAGCTACCGCCCAGATTTACGCCGCGTAGAATCAAACTGCGGCCCGCCTCGTCCACTAGCCACGGAGACCGCCAATAAACGCTCGCGCTCATGGTCGGGCATCATATCGCGTTTGCGCCCGGGGTTTCTGGTATGGTACTTGAAGGCAGGCTCTTGAGAGGAGAACTGAGCACGATGTCCACTCGCAGTCGTCTCTTTTGGATTGGCGGCGCCGAACTTCTGCTAGCCGCTTTTGTTGTTTCCGCAGGATCTCCCCAGCTGGCCAGCGCCAAGGGGGCCGCGGAAAAAGCTGCTCCCAAGGGCGCCGCGCCTGCTGCCTCGGCCGAGCAGAAGAATCGCACGATTCCCGAGCTGGCCGGCAAGTTCAAGTTCGGCATGAGCCCCGACGAAGTGAAGGGCGTCATCGCCAAGGAAATCGAGGCCAAGTTCCAGCCCAAGATCTCCGCCGAGGCCGACCCTGCCAAGCAGGACGCCATCCGCAAAGAGATGCACGAAGCGATCGATCAGGTGAACAACTCGTACATCAAGTTCGGCGGGCAGAAGACCGGCTGGGACGTGTCGATCATCGACCGCGAGTATGGCCACCGCAACAACGAGTCGATGCTCGTCATGTGGGAGCCGAACCAGCGCCGCTTCCTCTTTTTCTGGCACGACAAGCTCTACAAGCAGTTCATCGCCTACAACTCCGAGCGCTTCGCCGGCAAGAGCTTCGAAGAGTTCGCCGAAGGCATGCAGGTGCGCTACGGCAAGGCCGAGATGAGCTTCGCCAAGAAGCAGACCGAAGACGAGATGGCGCTCGACTTCTACCAGTGGCCACCCTCGGGCGACTTCATCCTGCGCGCCTACGATCAGAGCCACTTCTACGGCAACTTCTGCCTCGCGCTGATTCAGAAGAGCACCTACGAGCAGATCGAAAAAGAGCGCGCCGTCAACAGCCCGCCGCGCGTGCGCCGCACCAACGTCCACGTGGTCGATCAGATCACCGAAAGCGGTGGCAACGGCGACCCGAATGCCGACGTCATCGACGAAGTCATGGGCAAGCGCGCCCTGCCCAGCGTCGAGCAGAAGCGCATCCAAGAGCGCATCATGAAAGAGTACAAGCAGAACAACCCCGGCAAGACGCCGCCTCCTGCGACCAAGTAAGCCGGATCCCCCTTCCCCCCCCTCGCCTTCGTCTCTTCAAAAAATGGCCGGAATCTTCAAAGCCTACGACATCCGCGGCACCTATCCTGACCAGATCCACCCCGAGCTAGCGGCCCGAATCGCCACTGCCACCGTCGAGATTCTCGGCGCGCGGCGGCTGGTGGTGGGCCGCGACATGCGCGAGAGCGGCCCAGCCATGCGCGACGCCGTGGTCGAGGCGATCGTCGCCGCCGGCTGCGATGTCATCGACATCGGCCGCTGCTCGACCCCCATGTCCTACTGGGCGGTCAACACGCTACAGGCCGACGGCGGCATCATGATCACCGCCAGCCACAACCCCGCTCGCTACAACGGCGCCAAGATCTGTAGCCGCGGGGCGGCCCCAGTCAGCTACGACACCGGCATCGCCGAGATCGAGCGCCGCTGCGCCGCCCCAGCCTCGCCGCCGGCCGCGCAGCGGGGCCGCATCGAGCAGCGCGATCTGGTCGATGACTATCAGCGCTGGCTGCTCGGCTTCATCGGTGAGATCAAGCCTTTCACACTCGCCATCGACACCGGCAACGGCATGATCGGCGAGTTTTTGCCGCGCCTGTTCGCCAAGCTGCCGTGCAAGGTTGTGCCGCTGTTCTGGGAGCCCGACGGCCGCTTTCCCAACCACGAGCCCGACCCGCTCAAGCCCGAGAACATGCGCGACGTTCAGGCCGCGGTCCGCCAGCATCACGCGGATCTGGGCATCGCCTTCGACGGCGACGGCGATCGCGTGATGTTCACGGACGAACACGGCGAGATCGTCCCGAGCGACCGCATCACCGCGCTGCTCGCCGGCCACTTTCTTTCGCGCAGCCCAGGCAGCACCATCATCTACGACCTGCGCAGCTCGTGGATCGTCAGCGACGAGATCCGCCGCGCTGGCGGCGTGCCCATGGAGAGCCGCGTCGGCCACAGCTTCATCAAGCAGAGCATGCGCAAGACCGGCTCTGTTTTTGCCGGCGAGCTGTCGGGACACTTCTACTTCCGCGACGCCTTCTTCACCGACAATGCCGAGCTGGCGATGCTGACCGTGCTGTCGCTGCTGAGTCAGCGGAACCAGCCGGTGAGCCAGGTGCTCGCGCCGTACAACCGCTACTTCGCGACCGGCGAGCTCAACTTCCATGTCGAAGACAAGGAGGCGTGCCTGGCCAAGCTCCAGCGCGAGTTCGCCGATGCCGAGGTCGCGCATCTCGACGGTGTGACCCTGCGCTACCAGGACTGGTGGTGCAACGTCCGCCCCAGCAACACCGAGCCCGTGCTGCGCCTGAACCTCGAAGCCAAGAGCACCGCGCTGCGCGACCAGATGCTGGCGCGCGTCGAAGCCCTGCTCGGCCCCCGCTCCACGGCCGCGCACTAGCGCCTGCCCGCCCAACCCCGCGAAACTACCCACGCTTTGTCTGCGCCGCATTATTGGCGTTGGACTAAGCTGCGTGCATGCACACGCCCAAAGAACGTGGACAAAGTTGGCCATCCTCTGCCTTCGCCACCGTCGGAATCCTGGGCCTCGCGATGGGCCTTCTGGCAGCGTGCGGAGGGCGAATCCTCGATGACGACATCGACCCCAGCGACAACGCCGACATGGGCGTGAGCACCGAGCACTGCCCCGAAGTCGCCTGTGCCAGCGACTCGATCTGCATCAAGGGCGCGTGCGTGCCCACCGAAGGCAGCTGCATGAGCGACGACGACTGCCTGAACGACTCGTACTGCGACATGGGCCGCTGCATCCCCTACGGTCCCAAGACCAAGGTCAGCGATCCCAACTGCAAGGGCGGCGGCTTCATGGCCGAAAAGTTCGAGGCGCCGCGCATGAAGTGTCAGTGGACCAAGGGGCCGGTGATCATGGCTCCGGTCGTCGCTGATCTCGACGGCGACATGCAGCCCGAGATCATCTTCATCTCTTTCAACGACGGCGCCCTCATCGCCCTGCACGGCAAGGACTGCACCGAGGTCTTCACGCAGAGCGTCTCGCTGGGCACGCGCTCGCAGCTCGCGGTCGCCGATCTCGATGGTGACAAAGTCCCCGAGATCGTCGGCGTCGATGCCGGCGGCTTCGTCAAGGTGTTCAGCAACCGCGGCATGCTCCTCGCCACCGCGACCAGCGCCGCCCCATCGGGTCCGTCATCGTTCAAGGACGGCGGCGCCGCGATCGCCAACCTCGACGGCATGGGCCCGCCCGAGATCGTCTACGCCGGCACTGCGCTGCGCTACGCCGGTGGGCGCCTGACCACGCTCTACAGCGTGAGTGTAAACGGCGGCCACTGGGGCGTGCTCACCGCTGTCGCTGACGTCGATCTCGACGGCAAGCCCGATGTTGTCGTCGGCAACCGCATCCTCGAAGGCCTCACCGGCGCCGACAAGACCCCGGCCGCCGCCGCCAGCTTTGGCGCCGGCTACGTCGCCATCGCCCAGTTCGATGCCACCACCCCCGAGCCCGAGATCGTCCTCATCTCCTCGGAGAGCGGGAAGGAGGGCACGCTGCGCGTCTACCACCCCAAGACCGGCAAGATCGTCTTTGGCCCCTACACCTTCGGCCAGCAGTGGGGCGGCCCACCCACGGTCGCTGACTTTGACGGCGACGGCAAGCCCGAGATTGCGGCCGCCGGCTACTCGGGCTATGCGGTCTTCGATCCCGACTGCGCCGCCACCCCGGTGCCCGCCTTCTGCAAAGGGCCGGGGCTGCGCTGGCTCAAGACCACCCAGGACTTCAGCTCGGGCTCGACCGGCTCCTCGGTGTTCGACTTCAACGGCGACGGCCAGGCCGAAGTGGTCTACCGCGACGAGTGCTGGCTGCGCGTGTACGACGGCAAGACCGGCCAGGTCCGCTTCGCGCAGAACCTGACCAGCGGCACCATCCTCGAAATGCCCATCGTCGCCGACGTCGACAGCGACGGCCACGCCGACCTCATCGTGCCCACCCACAACATCGGCTCCTGCCCCGCCGAGGCCGAGCTGCACCTGCCCGCCGGCCCCGGCACCCAGGGCATTCAGGTGCTCATGGATCCCATGAACCGCTGGATGCCGTCGCGCTCGATCTGGAACCAGCACACCTACCACATCACCAACGTGAACGATGACGGCACCATCCCCACCACCGAGATGAACAACTGGCTCACCTGGAACAACTACCGCCAGAACGTCCAGGGCCTCATCAAGGGCGAAGCGCCCGCCCCCGACGTGACCGGTGGCCGCTCGGGCCTCTCCGACGGTGGCTCCGACTGCACCACCAGCTGGACGCTGACCGCCAACATCTGCAACCGCGGCGCCAGCAACGCCCCCGGCGGCATCGCCGGCACATTCTACAGCGGCGACCCGCGCAAGGGCGGCACCAAGATCTGCACCGGCCGCACCACCAAAGAGCTCGTGCCCGGCACCTGCGAGGTCGTGCGCTGCGACTACAAGAGCCCGCCCTCCGGCGTCGTCGATCTGTGGTTTGCCGCCGACGATGACGGCAACATGATGGGCAGCGAGATCGAGTGCAAGGAGCGCAACAACCTCCTCCACATCCCCGACGCCGCCTGCATGATCGTCGGCTGAGCGCGCCGCTACTTCGCCAGCAGCGCCTGAACTTCCTCAATCTCCCGACGGTAGGGCGGCGACAGGTTCAAGAAGGTCTCATAGTGCTTGCGGGCAGCCGCCCGATCCTCACCGCTGGCGCGCTTGTAGAGCAGATCCGCCAGCCGCTTGCGCGCCTCGGGCAACAGCGGCGCCAGCTCCACGGCGCGCGCCGCCTCCTCAATTGCACGATCCTTCTCTCCCCGCTTCTCCAGGATCTGGCTGACCTCCAGCTCTTTTCCCGCCAGCACAAAGTCGCGGTACTCGTTGGTCTTCAGCGTCGGATCCGCGAGGAAGTCCGGAGCCGCCCGCCGCGGCTCGTCCAGCAGCTCGTGGCGCAGGTCGAACGCGACATATTCGCCCAGCGCGTGCGGCCCCAGACCGACCCACAGGATCATGTGCGTGGCGTCGACAACCACCGAGTGCGTCGCAATCAGCGCATCGATCGCGTTGCGATTCCCAAGCCCCAGTACCTTGCCGCCGACTCCGCGCTTGTCGCGCAGCATCTCCACTGCCATCCCCGCATCGATCTTTCCGCGATTCTGGGCAAGCAGCTCCTCGATGCGGCCCATGCGCGCCCCCGAGGTCAGGTAGCTCTTGAGGCGCTCGTTCTCGGGATCGGCCTGAAACTCGGGCGAGATCGCATGGTTGGCGACGGCCAGAACATCGCGACTGCGCCGCACCGCACTGCGCAGCGGCGTGCGCTCCACAACCGCCGACTCACCGCTCTTGCCGTCTCCCAGAAGGTACAGATCCGGCACCAGGACCGGACTGCGCTTGACCAGCTCGATCGCTTCATCCAGCGTGTGCGCCGTCTCCAGAACCTCGCGCAGCAAGAGCTCGACCGGAACCCCGCCCTTGCTCTTGTCGGTGCTGCGCAGCGCATTGACCGATGCATAGACCCCGGCCGCATTGATGCCCGTCACCGCGCCGGTCATCCCGGTCCACGCCACCGACGCAAACGCCAGCTTGCCGGTCGGCCGGAAGAATAGCACCGCCTTTTCCCGATCAAAGAGCGGCGGCCCTTCAAAATCGAAGTTGCGCCCGATGATCAGCGCAGCATCCGTCGTCGCTGAGCCAGACGCCGCAAAGCCCGTGCAGCCCAGGAGCGGCGAGTGCTCCAGCGTCTGCGTGATGTCGTGAAGCGCGTGATAGAACATGATCCGGTGAAAGATCGGCATGAAGTCGCCGTGCAGATCCGGCTGCCCCGCAGCGACGCCGGCCAGCTCCAGCTGGTGCGGCATCGAGACGTGATTGAGCAGGTTGCGATACTGGAACAGCACCCCGGTGCGGATCAGAAATCGCGCTGCCTGCGACGGTACATAGTGGCGAAACTCGCCGAACATGTACTCCTCGGTCTCGATCATGAGGTGCGTTCCGAGCCGCGCATGCGCATACCCAATCGTCACCGGATCGCCGCCGAGGTGATATTCCCAGAGCCCGCGCTCGCGCCCCGCCCAGCTCTGCCCCAGATACGTTCGCGCCCCGCGCGACTCCATGGGCGGCTTCGCCATCCCTTTTAAAATCTTGCCAGCCTCGGCAGGCGGCTCGATTCGGGTCCAGCGCACGAAGGCCGCATTGAGCACCCAAAGACCCAGTCCAACGGAGAGCAGCCCGATGACCCACCGCAGCGCGCGGTGAAAGCGCTGAAAGCGTTGAAACTTTGGCAATCGCGGCGCCGCACGTTCTATTTTGTCGTCGCTCATCTGCATATTTCCAGCATCGAGCTTCTAGCATAGACAATCGATGGCGGGCATACTTCTTGACCCCATGCCCACGCCGGTAGCCCCTGAAAGCCCCGCCGCGGCCATTATCGCCGAGGAGAGAGCGCTCTGGGAGCGCGTCGCTGCCTTCTTTGCCCGCAGCGGAGCGCGCACCAACCAAAGCAGCAGCGCTCACGACGCCGAGCTCATCGAGCTGCGCGACGCGATTGCCGAAGCCAAGCCCGAAGATCTGGCGCCTCTCGTCGAGCAGATGGCCCGCGTCAGCGCCGTTGCCGCCGGTCGTCGCGGCAAGACCGCCGTCCCGGTGGACACGCAGGCGCCCTACTTCGCCCACGTCCGACTGCGTCCAACTGGACCTTCGGCCCGACGAGGCTCGGAGCGCCATCGCGACATCCTCATCGGCCGCCGCGGCTTCATCGACCGCTCCGCCGACATCCAGATTGTCGACTGGCGCGACGCCCCGGTGTCGCAGGTCTACTATCGCTACGACGAAGGCGACGACTACGACGAGCAGCTCGGCGGCAGCAACCTCCAGGGCGTCATCGAGGTGCGCCGCAACGTCACCATCCAGGACGGTCGCCTGCGTCGCATCGGCTGCCCGCAGGGCACGTTCTTCTGCGACCTCAACGATGTCTGGTGGCAGGCCGATACCGTGTCCATTCCGGCCCTCGAAGGCGGCCAGGGACTCGCCGCCCGAGCTCCCCGCCCAGCCCCGCCGCGTCCCCAGGCGCCCAAGCAGGGACCCGGGCCCGGGCAGCATCCGCACCGAGCCCCGCAGACGCAGCAGCCGGCCGCAGCGCTGGGCGGTCGCGTGGACAAGCATCTGCCCGAGATTGCTGCACTTATCGATCGCCATCAGTTCTCGCTCATCACCGAGCCGGGCAGCGGCGTCGTGGTCATCCAGGGCGGCGCCGGCAGCGGCAAGACCACGGTTGCGCTGCATCGCGTCGCCTACCTGGCCCACAATGCGCCCGAGCGGTTCCGCGGCGCCAAGGTGCTGATCATCGTGCCCAGCGAGGCGCTGGCCCGCTATGTCAGCGGCGTGCTCCCCGCTCTCGGTGTCTCGTCGGTGCCGGTGCTGACGTGCGCGAACTGGATGCGCCATCATTTGAAGCGCCTGTTGCCGCACCTGCCCCAGCAGGTCACCGCCGAGACGCCAACCACCGTCGCCCGGCTGAAAAAGCACCCGCGCATGCTGCACGCGCTCGACGAGTATGTCGCCGCGCAGGCCCAGGAGATGCGCCTCCAGCTGGCCAGCGCCCTGAGCGAGCATCCCGCCGAGCAGCGCAGCCTGCTTTCGGCGTGGGACCAGACCGCCAAGCGGCCGCTGCGCTCGCGCTGTCGGGTGGTGCGTGGTCAGGTCCCGACGCTGCTCGCCGGATCGCCGGCGCTGACGGTGCGCATCGACGACCTGCTGCGCCGGCTGAGCCGCCGCGCCCAGGATGTGGCCCGCGACTGGGCCGAGCTGCTCACCGACAGCGAGCGTCTGTGGCGCAGCCTCGGTGAGCCGGGCGACAGCGGCGCACTGGCGGTCAGCCGCAGCGACATCGCCACCCTGGTCAACTACTGCAAGGAGCAGCAGGAAGAGGTCGAGACGCTGCCCGACGACGTCGATCCCGAGCGCTATCAGGCCGTGGATGGCCAGCCTCTCGACGACGATACGCCCGCCGGGCAGCTCGACCGCGAGGACCACGCCCTGCTTCTGCGGCTGTATCAGCTGAAGTTCGGCGGCCTGCCCCATACCAGCGGCAAGGGCTTTGTGCGCTACGAGCACGTGGTGCTCGACGAAGTTCAGGATCTGTCGGCACTGGACGTCAAGACGCTGCTCGAATGCGTGGCCCAGGATGGGCATCCACCGTCGGTCACAATGGCAGGCGATGTGGTGCAGCGCCTGATCTTCGACAACGGCTTTACCAGCTGGGAGGATCTGCTGAGCGTCGTCGGACTGCCCGGCACGCGCGTGCAGCGGCTGCACATCCTGTACCGCTCGACCGTTGAGGTCATGCAGCTGGCCATCGATGTCCTCGGCCCGCTGGCCAGCGACGATACCGAGCAGCAGGCCGTGCGGCACGGCGCCCCGGTTCAGGCCTTTGTCTTTGGCGAGATGGGCGAAGCGGTGGCGTTCCTGGGCGAAGCGCTGCGCTCGCTGCTCGGCCGCGAGCCGACGGCGTCGGTGGCGCTCATCGCCCGTCACGCCGGCACCGCCGACGCCTACTATCGCGGGCTCAGCCGCTCGGATGTGCCGATGCTGCGCCGCGTCGAGCGCCAGGACTTCACCTTTGCCCCCGGCGTCGACGTGACCGATGTGACGCAGGTCAAAGGTCTGGAGTTCGACTACGTGGTCATCCTCGACGCGACCACCAACGCGTATCCCGACGGCACCGAGTCGCGCCACCTGCTGCACATCGCCATGACCCGGGCCGCGCACCAGCTGTGGCTGGTCGCCACCGCCACGCCCTCAACGCTGGTCCCCACCCACTACTTCCTCGACGCCGACTCCCCCGGCGGCGCAATTATGGACTGAGTCCAAAATGGACGCGCTAGCCGCGTCCCGCCGCCCGCGACATCGACAGCGACGACTCCGCGGGCAGGCGGCGCGCCGCGCTCAGGCAGCGCTGGAGGAACTCGCCGTCGATGTTGCCGCCTGTGATCACCAGCACCGTGTGCTCGTCGACCTGCACCTTGCCGGCGCAGACCGCCGCAACCACCGTCGCTGCCGACGCCTCCATGACCAGCCCGAGCCGCTGAAATGCGAACGCCACGGCCTCGATCACCTCGATCTCCGAGACCTGCGCGATCTGCGGCACCAGGCGCCGCACCACGCCGAAGCTGCGCCAGCCGACCCCACCTTCCAGCTCCTCGCAGATCGTGCGCTGTCCCTGAAACTCGGTGAGCGCGCGGTTCTGACGCAGCGACTCGACCATCGCCGGATGAACCTCGGGCTGCACCCCGATGATCTCGATCCCCTCGGCGCAGAGCTCGTTGGCCAGCCCCGCTGCCAGCCCGCCATCGCCCATGGGCACCACCACCCGACGCAGCCCCGGCAGCTGCTCAAAGAGCTCGCGGCCCAGCCAGCCGCCATTGCCCTCGATCACCTCGGCATCCTCGGCCGCCGACACGTAAAGCGCATCGCGCAGCGCCGCCAGCCGCCGCCCCATCTTCTCAGCCTCGACGAGCCCGCTGCCGTGGCGAATCAGCTCGCCGCCAAAGCCCGAGATTCCCTCTCGTTTGCAGCGCGGCGCATTGTCCGGCACCACGATCCGCACCGGAATGCCAAACGTGCGCCCCGCACACGAGAGCCCAAGCCCGTGGTTCCCCGGCGAGGCTGCCACCACCCCCGCGGTCCTGTCCACCGCCGCCAGCCGCGACAGCTTCACCGCGGCGCCGCGAAGCATGCACGAAGCAGTGCGCTGCATCGACTCCAGCTTGAGGTAGCACCCCAGCGTCGAGGTCTGCACAAGAGGAGTGATGCGGCAGAGACTCCGTGCCGCCTCTGGAATCGGGAGCATAAGCACATGCTAACACTGCAATTCTGACAGCGCCTGTTTGCATCGTTTCTGCGCACCGCGCGAATTCCGCCCGACGAGCTTTATTTGAGTCTCGGCTGCGCTCGCGATTTGGCCCGCTTTGACTCGTCGTGGGTCGAGCGCCGTGGTAAAAAGGGCAGCATGCAACCCGCTCCTCCGCCTCTGCGTCGCCTGCCGGTTCTGCAAAGCCAGGGTGGCGAGGACGGCGAAAAAGCTGCCCCGCGGCCGCGCCATCCGTCGTGGATCAAGGCCAAGCTGCCGGCCGGGCAGACCTTTTTCGAGGTGCGGGATCTGGTGCACAGCCAGAAGCTGCACACGGTCTGCGAGTCGGCCAGCTGCCCCAACATCGGCGAGTGCTGGAGCCGGCGCGCGCTCACCATCATGATCCTCGGCGACATCTGCACCCGCTCGTGCCAGTTCTGCGATGTCACCACCGGGCGCCCACTGCCGCCGGATCCCGATGAGCCGCGCCGCGTGGCCGAGACCCTGGCCGCGCTCGGGCTTCGCCACACCGTCATCACCTGCGTTGACCGCGACGATCTGCCCGACGGCGGCGCCAGCCACTGGGCCGAGACCATCCGGGCGGTACGTGCGCACTGCCCCGACATGTCGCTGGAGGTCCTGACCGGCGATTTCAAGGGTCGCACCGACGACGTCGATACCGTGATTGCGGCCGATCCCGATGTCTTTGCGCACAACCTGGAGACGGTGCCGCGCCTCTCGCGGCAGGTGCGGGTCCAGGCCAGCTACCCGCGCAGCTACGCGGTGCTGTCGCACGCCAAGAAGCGCGGGGCCGTCGTCAAGACCGGCCTCATGCTGGGCCTGGGCGAGGAGCTCGACGAGGTGCGCACGGTCCTGCGCGAGCTGCGCGACGTCGGCTGCGACATCGTGACGCTCGGTCAGTATCTGCGGCCGTCCAAGGTCCACCTGCCCATCGCGCGCTACCTGCATCCCGACGAGTTCGTGATGCTGCGCGAAGAGGCGCTGGCGCTTGGAATCCCCCACGTGGAAGCCGGGCCGCTGGTCCGAAGCAGCTACCACGCCGACGGTCAGGCCGAGATCATCCGCGCGCTGAGGGCCAGCCATTGAGCGCCATCGCCGAGGGCGCTCCGCAGCCCCGCAGCCTGCTGGTTCTCACCATCGCCACATTTTTCGGCTCTGGGCTCTCGCCGATCTGGCCGGGCACCGCGGGCACGCTGGCCACCATCCCCCTGGCCTATGTGCTCATGGGACTGGGCCGCTTTTGGCTGATCGTTGCGACGCTGGCCATCTTCGCGATCGGTACCTGGGCCGCGGATCGCTACTGCCAGATCACGGGCAAGCACGACAATCAGCGCATCGTCATCGATGAGGTTGTGGGCTACCTCATCTGCCTGTGGGCCGTGCCGCGCTCGGCGCCCAACATGATCGCCGCGTTCGTGCTCTTTCGCCTCTTCGACACCTGGAAGCCGTGGCCGATCCGCATCGTCGACCGCAAGGTCAAGGGCGGCTTCGGGGTCATGGCGGACGACGTCTGCGCGGGGGCCGTCGGAGCGCTGATCCTCTGGCTGATGCAGCCGCACCTGCCCGCCTGGTGGGTGCCGGCCGGCGGGAGCTAGCCGTGACGGCGGCGGATGCCAGCGCGCGGCCGCGTCCTCGCCGTGTGCGCCCCTACCCGCTCGATGAGCTGCCGCGCCTGCTGCGCGCCCAGGTCGAGCTGGGGCGCGTGCTGTGGCGGCACCTGTGGGCGCTCGTGGATGCCGCCGCCATCAGCACCTCCGGCGGCCGAGCGGCGCTGGAGGCTGCCCTGGGCGGGCCGCTGGTGCTGACCGCGCAGGAGCCCTATCTGGCGCAGGCGGAGCAGCTGCCAACCCTGCTGCGGGGGGCGCGCCTCATCGAGCTGGCGCTGCTGACGCCCGGGCAGCAGCGGGCGGTGCTGGCCATCGATGACCGGCTGTGCCAGCAGCTCGGCCTGCGCAGCGATGACCGCCTGCTCGATCTGGTGACGCGGATGCTCCAGGGCGCACCGGTGCGGGTGACCTCGCTCACCGCCGACGACGCCAGTGCGCTGCGCAGCGATGAAGCGCTGCGCTCCCTGCTGATCCTGGACCTGTCCGTGCAGGCGCGCGGTGTCGGAGGCTGGGCCCGGCTGCTGTTCAGCGCCAAGCTGCGGCTGGGTGTGGCGCCGCCGCCGAGCAGCCAGGCGGTGCGCCGCTCGCTCGGTCGACTGGCGCGGCTCGACGGCGTCGAGGTGCCGCTGGCCATCGAGGCGGGCTACGGCTTTTTGCATGCTCGCGAGGTCCTGAGCCTGCGGCCGCTCGACATCGTGCTTCTCGATCACTTTGGTCCCAAGCCGGTCACGGGCGGGCCGGTCTGGCTGCGCGTCAGCGGCACCGGAGGCGTCTTTCCCGGTCATCTCGACGGCGCGGGCGTCACCGTGCTAGGCTCCTTCCACCTACGAGCACACGCCATGGCCGAACAAGCAGAAGGTGAGACCGCAGCGAACTCCGGCACGGCGGCGCCCGACGGCTCCCCGCCTCCAACCAGCGAGGCGCTGCTGCGCGAGCTGCCGGTGCAGATCACCTGCGAGATTGGCCGCGTCACGCTGAGCGCTCGCGAGGTCCTTGAGCTTCGCCCCGGCGCTGTGGTTCCGGTGGGTCGGCCCCTGGCGGGTCCGGTCGATCTGACCGCTGGCGGCCGGATCGTCGCCCGCGGTGAGCTGGTCGACGTCGAGGGCGAGATCGGCGTGCGCGTCACCGAAGTCGCAGACTGACGCGCCGCTACTCCTCGTCGTGACGGTTCAGCGCTGCGGTGTAGGCGGCGATCACGGCGTCTTCGTCGACCTCGTGCGGCAGGTCGCCGCCAGCGTCGTGCTGACCGTGCTCTGCGCCCTCTGAGCCGGGTCGCGACGACTGCGACGAGCCGCGCGACTCGCCATCATCACTGCCGCGACGGCGGCGGCGACGGCGCTCCCCCTCTTCTCCCGCGGGGCCCTCGCGGCGGCCACCCTCGCCACCGAGCTCTTCGCTGCTCTCGCCCAGGCGCAGCGGCTGGGGCAGCGGCCACGCTCGCACCTCGGCCAAGGCGCTCTCCAGCGACTCGCCGGCCGCCTGCCGCTCGGCGCAGTAGAACAGGGCGTGAAGCCCCATGGCTTCGCCGGCATAGTCCCGGCCGATAAGCCCTGCGGGCAGCCGCGCGCCGCGCTTGCGCGTCTGGGCAATGCGTCGCTGCGCCACCAGGGTCTGCCGCACCCGCTCGACATCGCGGCGGGCGACCCGCAGCCGGGCGGCCATCGGGTCAAAGGTCGACTCGATGAAGCCCAGCAGATCGCGCGGGGCCGTGGCATCGTCGAACAGGGGCGCAAGCGCCGGTGCCGCCAGCACAATCAGCAGCGCTGCATTTGAGGGCATCTCGCCGGCCTGCACGCGCGCATCGAGCAGACCCAGATAGGAATCGAGCACCGCCGGTCGATCGCGCAGCCAGCCCGAGACCTCGGGCAGCAGCAGCCCGAGCAGGCCGATCTCGCTCATGAGCACCATCGACTCGACGGCAGCGCCGCTGCGCAGCAGGCGATAGATCTCTTCCAGAACTCGCGGCGCCGCGCTCTTCTGCACCTCGGAGTGGTGCGAGATCATGGCGCGATAGGTGAAGTCTTCGACGTCGAAGCTCAGACGGGCGGCGAACTTGACGGCGCGCAAGATGCGCACCGGATCCTCGCGAAAGCGGATGTTGGGATCACCGATGGTGCGCAGGTGGCGCTGCACCAGATCGTCCATGCCGCCGACGTAGTCGATGACGCGGCCGCTCTCGAGGTCGTAAAAGAGGCCGTTGATCGTAAAGTCGCGACGGCGGGCGTCTTCCTCGGCGTTGCCGAACACGTTGTCGCGATGGATGTAGAGCTCGCCGGCGCTATCGTCTTCGCCCTGGCTGGGCTCCAGGCCATCGGGGCGCGGGTTGGCGCGAAACGTCGCGGTCTCGATGATCTTGCGACCAAAGACCACGTGCGCCAGACGGAAGCGGCGGCCGATGATGCGGCAGTTGCGAAACAGATCGCGTATCTCGGCCGGGGTGGCGCTGGTTGCGACGTCGAAGTCTTTTGGCGTGCGCCCAAGCAGGAGATCGCGGACACACCCGCCGACGAGGTAGGCCTGATAGCCATTGCGCACGAGGTGACGAATCACCTTTTGGGCATCTGCGTCGATGAGCTCTCGTGGAATAGCCGATTCAGACATGAAACTGTTGAGTATCTGCTATCACAATCCGCCCCCTGCTGCAATGCCGTCAGACCCAGCGCGCAAAGAAACCTGTGACTCCCTGCCCCGCTACTCGTAGCGCAGCGCCTCGACCGGGTCGAGCTTGGCCGCCCGCCACGCCGGATACATGCCAAAGACGATTCCGGTGAGCGTGCTGCTCAGCAGTCCCGCAACGATGGCCCAGGTCTGGTAGTACGCATTCCAAGCGCCGAGCACGACCGTCAGGATCCGCGACGCGATGAACACCAGCGCCGCTCCCCCGAGCACGCCGCACAGCCCGCCGATGCAGGACAGCAGCGCTGCCTCCAGGAGAAACTGCGCCAGGATGTCCTGGCGGGTGGCGCCGAGCGCGCGGCGGATGCCGATCTCGCGCGTGCGTTCGGTGACGGTGACCAGCATGATGTTCATGATGTTGATGCCACCGACAAAGAGCGACAGCGCCGCGGTGCACAGCATGAGCACATTGATGACCGTAAAAATGATCTCGGTCTGCTGCTTCTGGCCCTTGTCCTCGTCCACGCGGAAGTTTTCCACGCCCAGATGGCGCTCAAGCAGCACCGAGCGAACGAACGCGCGCGCCCGATCCAGCTGCACCGCGATCTCGTTTACCGACGGCAACACCCGGATGTAGATGCTGTCGACCTTGCGCGAGTGGCGCACCACGGCCTGGAATGTGCTGGCCGGAACCACGACGCGCCGATCCCACATCCAGGTTCCGGGTCCAGCAACGAGCGGCGCCTTGTGCGCAATGACTCCGACGACCTCCCAGCGGATGCCGCCGATGCGCAGGGACATGCCATGCAGATCGCTCTTGCCGCCCAGCAGCTCCTCCCAGATCTCGTAGCCGACCACGCAGACGCGGTTGCGGCGCAAGAGGTCCGAGTCGTCGATGAAGCGGCCGTGGAGCAGCTTCACGCGATACAGATCCAGCGCCTGATCCGACGCGCCCAGCACCATGACCCGCTTGCGCTCGCTGCCGACATACGCGTACTTGCTCCACTGGAAGAGCTCGGCCTCGGCTGGCCCCGACGCTGACGGGCTGCGATCCAGCGCCTGCTGATCGGCGCTGTCGAGCGGCCGCTGCGTGCGCCCGCGCTGCTGTGGGGGAGCGTCTGCGGTCTCGACCTCCACGACATCCGACTCGTCGATGAACTGGTTGGTGCGCTGAAGCGACTCTTCGCCGCCCTTGAGCAGCCCCGACAGCAGCACCACCGAGCCAGCGCCGATGATCATGCCGAGCAGTGTCAAAAAGCTGCGCGCCCGATGCTGCCGAAACGCGTGAAGCACACTGTCGAGCTGATCCCAAAAGACGGTGAGCAGGTTCATTGAGGTACCAAAGGACAAGAACGATCGACCGCGGCGGATTGTTCCGCCGGATCCCGAAAAGCTAGGTCAACCGGCCGCGACTCGCAAATGCAGCTACTGCTTTTCCGCCGGCTTGCCTTGCAACTTCTGCTGCATCTGCTGGAGCCGCACCAGACGGCTCAGCAGCTCGGTCAGCGCATCTCCGGGCAGACGATAGGCCAGGTGCAGCTCCGGCGTCTGACGACCCTTGGCCGCGAGCGCCGGCACCGCCACCGCCACCAGCGGCTGCACATAGCGCTCCACGCCCAAAAACATCAGCGCCGGCCGCTGCTTGAGCGCCACCGCGCGCGCCTGGAGCTGACGCCCGGCCTCCTCGGCCACGCTCAGTTTCTGGAAGCCCGCGACCACCCCCAGATCGATGCCATCTCCGACGGCCAGCGAGGCGGCCAGATACTCGGCATCGGTGCCAAGCTCGGGCAGCCCAAGCTGGCGCAGCCGATCGCGCAGCGGCGGTGGCAAGAGCAGCCCCAGCATGATCGCCGGCCGCCCGGTCTTGGCGCGCGGCGCCTTCGCCAGCACCGCCGCCAGATCGGCCTGCTTGCGAGCTCCCTCTTCATCACCGCGAAAGATGTCGACAATCTGGCGCACGGTCTGCCGGTTGCCATAGGCGACGGTGCGCTCGTTCAAGATGGCCACCGTCTGGCCGTCCTGCGTCTCGATGAGCGGGCGTCCGTGATACTCTGCCTCGGTGGCGGCACCGAGCTTGCGCACCTCGGCAAAGACCCGCTCGCGGTAGACCCCACCCTCAGGACCTGGCCCAGGAATGCCGCGCGCAATCCAAACCACATCGGCGTCGCTGCTGCCCATTCCGAGCATCCCCACCGCCAGCGCGTCGAGGCTGCGCAGCGGCCCTTCGCTGGCGATGGCCAGCCGGCCCAGCATCCGCTCGGGCAGAAAGCCCACAAGCTCCGCGGCCGCGTCGAGCTTGCGCAGACCGGCAACATCCACATCGAGCACCGCTTCGAGCCCGCGCGGCAGCAGCGCCACCAGATCTTCGTCGCTGCGGCTGCGTCGATCCAGATCCGACCGGACGTTTGAGCGGTCGCAGCCAACTGCCGCCAGCAGCGACAGCCAGGCCATCAGCCAAAGAAACCGCCCCGGAAACCGGCGATGCTTCGCCAAGATCTTCATGAGTTTGCGCTCTAGTTTCTATCGCAGAATCTGAGCCTCGCGGCAACTTGGCATTCGGTGCTATGAATAACTTCTACGATGAGTGGCGAGCGGGGCCTCTGCGCCGGACTCTTTTACGAGACGATGTTTTGGCACGACAGCGTGCGGCAGAGCCCGCCGCTGGTGCTGCTTCCCGGCCTGCTGAGCGACGGCCGACAGGTGCGGCGGCTGGCCCGCGAGCTGGGGCGGCGGGCGGTGGTGATCGATCCGCTGGGCAGCGGGCGCTCCGAGGTGCCGCCGGATCCCAGCGCCTACCTGCTGCCGAAGCTCGTGCCGCGCCTCAATGCGGTGCTCGATCTTTTGGGAGTGCTCCAGGCCGATCTGGTGGGCATGTCCATGGGCGGGATGTGGGCCCAGCACGCGCTCATCGACGACGCCGAGAGTCGCCGTTTTCGCTGCTCGCTGCTCATCGGCAGCGGCGCGCACATCACGCCGCGCATGCGCAGCGTGATGCTGGGTCTGCGCTCGATGTGGCAGCACGACATTCCGCGCATCGACAGCTGGCGCATCTTTCAAGCGCTGCTGTTTTCGGCCGAGTTTCTCGATCGCCCGAGCACGATCCCGCTCTTGGAGCTGCTGGCCAACGACTCGCGCACGTCGCGGCAGGCCGCGCTCTGTCAGCTCGACGCTGTGCTCGCTCACGATCCGGGCGAAGGGCTGGCGATGATCCACGGAGTGCGCTGCGTGCTCGGGGGTCAGCTCGACGTGCTGATGCCGCCGTCCACCCAGTCGGAGCTGGCGCACGCTCTCGGGGGTGTGCCCATGGAGATCCTGCCGGGAGCCGGCCACGCGGTCTGGCTGGAGCAGCCCACCGCGCTCGCCAGGCTCATGCAGGCAGCTCTTCCGGAGTAGCGCGGATGCGAGTTTTTCATTCGCAACGCGCAGGTAAATTAGATCGTGACCGAGTGAGACCGCCGCAGAAATCGCGGGTAAATGTGCGGCTGGAATTGACTTTTCATCGCTCTCGGGGCTAAACCCTTGGGTCATGTCTGAGGACTTGATCGTCCTGCGCGAGATTCTTCAGCGCGAGCTGGAGACCATCAACGCTTACGAGCGCATGCTTGAGCGCGTTGGTGATCCGTCGCTGCGTCAGATCATCGAGCACGTCACCGATGAAGAGCGCGAGCACGTCGCCGAGATGTATGAGCTTATCGTCGAGCGCGACGAGCAGCAGCGCCTGCGCTCGGCCAAGGGACGGCAGCAGCTGACCGAGATGTCGCTGCTGCAGCCGCAGCCGCAGCCGCAGCCGCAGACTGCCGCCGCTGCCGCGGGCCTTGGTGCCGAGGTGCTCATCAGCGACGACACTCCACCCCCACCGCCATTTTTTCCGGACGGCGCCTGGTCCGTCGGTCCAATGAAGGTACGGAGCCCCTAAGATGCCGGATGCTAGCAACTTCCTGACCCACGAACACCTGCCCCTGTCGCCCGAGCGCTGGCGCGAGCTGAACATGGCGGTCGTCGAGGTCGCTCGCCGTCGGCTGGTGGGGCGCCGCTTCCTCGATCTGTTCGGTCCCCTCGGGGCTGGCGTTCAGTCGGTGCACAACGACGTGTTCACCGGTACCGATCGCGCCGGCATCGGCATCCTCGGCGAGGAGCCAACGCCGCCGGTGCGCACCACCGGCCGCCAGATGCTCACCATCCCGATCCTCTACAAGGACTTTTCGCTGTATTGGCGGGATCTCCAGACGAGCGAGCAGTTTGGAACGCCGCTCGATATGTCCGCCGCCGCAGGCGCGTCGAGCTTTGTCGCCGATCGCGAAGACGACATGATCTTCAACGGCGTAAAAGAGCTGGGGCTGCCGGGGCTGGTCAACGTCTCGGGCCGGCAGGTGATGCCGCTGGGAGACTGGAGCAAGGTCGGCACCGCGCTCGCCACCGTATCCACGGCGATCGAGCGCTTCGTCGAGAACGGCTACTTCGGTCCCTACTGCCTGGTGATGAGCCCGCACCTCTACGCCAAGCTGGCGCGCTTCGTCGAGAACACCGGGCTCTCCGAGATCGCCCACATCCGCGAGCTGTGCACCGACGGAGTTTTCCGCTCGAACGTGCTGCCGATGAACCTGGCAGTGCTGCTGAGCACCGGTCCGCAGAACTTCGATCTCGCGGTTGCCCAGGACTTCCGGGTCGCCTACCTGGGCGCCGAGAAGATGAACCACCCCTTCCGGGTCTTTGAGTGCGCCGTGCTGCGCATCAAGCGTGCCCAGGCCATCTGCACGCTGGAGTCCAAGTAACGGCCAGGTCTTCGTTCTCAGGGGGGGAACATGCGCGGGGGATTGCTTCGTCGGCATAGCCATTACCGGCTGAGGCCGGGGCCGGCTGTCTTGGTCGCTGTCCTTTGGTGGACAGGATGCAAGAGTGCGGACGGCCTGGCGACGGATGCCAGCGCTGCCGATGCCGCACAAGCACAGACCGATCTGGCCAGGGCTGATCTGGCCCCGGCTCCGGATCGCGGCTATGTGGCCATCCTCGGCGGCGGCAGCGAAGATGCGGCGGGCACCGCTCACTCCTGGTCCGATTCCGCATACGGCTGGATCGTCGATCGCGCCAAAGCGCATGGCGGCAGGATCGCCGTGCTCGCAGCCACGGCTCAGGACAGCCGGCTTCCCGCCTACTTTCAGAGCCTCGGTGCGTCTGCGGCTGAGAACATCCTGCTCGACAGCCGCGCCGCTGCCGATGACGCCGCGACCGCAGCGCGAGTGGGCAGCGCTGGCGGAGTCTTTATCGTCGACGGAGCCAAGGACGACGACCCCGCCCAGTATGTGACAATGTGGGCAGGAACCCACACGCTGGCGGCGCTGGCCGAGGTCTATCGTCGCGGCGGCGTCATTGCCGGCACAGGCGCGGGCGCACAGCTGCTCTCGCAGATCGTCTACGATGGCCAACACGGGGCGCTGGGCCCCGCCGAGGCGCTTCAGGATGCCCGCGCGGCCAAACTCTCGTTCAGCGAAGACGTCATCCCGTTTGCGCCAGCAGTGCCGTCCGGTGGACCGGTTGAGACGGGGCTGCTGCCAAACCTGCTTGTCGATTCTCACTTTACGGCGCGCGGGCGCCTGCCGCGGCTGGCCCTGATGATAGCGACCCGGGCAGCCGGTCAGCCGACCCGGGCACTCCTTGGGGTCGGCGTCGATGAAAAGACCGCGCTTCTCGTCGGTCCGGATCTGCTGGGGACGGTCCTGGGACAGGGCTCAGTGACGATCCTTCAGACCAGCGCGCAGTCGCAGCTCCGCCTGCCTCCAGGCCACCCGCCGATTGTCACCGAGCTGCGCTGTGACCTGCTGAGCGAGGGCTTCACCGCCGATCTGCGCACAGGCCAGGTCCGCAAGCTGCCCCCATCCGCCCATCAGCTGCCGGCGGCACCGGCCGTGGGGCTGGGCAAGACAATTCGCCTGGACGGGTCTGCCTCAGATGGCTCCGGGGCCGGCGCGGTCGCGCTCAAAGACGTGACGACCGATCCGCTCGCGCTGGAACATGGACGACTCGCGATAATCCCAGGGCGGGATGAGCTGCCGCTGGCCCTGGTCGTCACGCAGGCCTTCTCCGCGACGACGCTGTTTGAAAATCGCGTCGGTGGACTGATGTGGGGGCTCAGCAGCCCCGCGAACCTGGCCGGTCGCGTCGGGCTGCTGCTGCCTGCGGGAGCCGCGGTGCGAGCGACCGACGGGCTGACGCTGGAGCTCATCGCGGAAGGCGCACCGGGAGTCAGCGAAAGCGGTGCGGTGCTGGTCGATAGCCGGGCTGCCAGCTACACCGACCAGTCGACCTATGTTGTTGAGCCCGCAATAAACAATGCGCCGCGGCAGTCAGTCGCCCTGCTCGGCCTGCGGCTTCACGTGTTAGCCTCGGGAGCACGGATGGATTTGGTGACCACCCAAATCACCTTACCGATCGCGCTGCCGACTCCCTGACAGATTCAGCCAAAGCTCGACAGGAACTTTTGGGCTGCGAGTCCGAAAAGAAAGAAACGATCGCAAAGGTTCTGTGCTAATAGCGCCTATCACCAGACCGTCGCAAGCACCCGCTGTGACCGCCAGGAGGATGTGAGAGATGTTGAGTCACGAAATCGAGACGCCCCCGTCGTGGCCCGTGGTTTTCCTCGTACCCATGGGTCTGTCCCCCGTACGGGATGAAGATGATGATGCAGTGGACGACGAGGATGATCTTGAGGACGACGACCTCGACGATGAGGACTTCGATGACGAAGACTTCGACGAAGAAGATGAAGACTTCGATTACGAAGACGAGGACGACGAGGACGCAGACGACGAGGACGATGAAGACCTCGAAGACGAAGACTTCGAGGATGACGACTTCGAAGATGAAGACGAAGAGGACGATGACGAAGACGTCTAGCCCCGGGCAGCACGGGTCCCCATGAGCGTTGAGTACACAGTCCAAGCCACCGTCGGCAAGCAGTCCAAGGAGTACCAGATCGTCGTCGAGCCGCAGTCTGGGCCCGACGGCGCTCCGCCTTCGACCTGCTTTCGCGTGGTGGTCGATGGCCAGGAAATGCAGGTCGAAGCCCGCCGCTTCGACGAGCGCGGCAGTGTTGTCTCGTGGCTGCTGCTGGATGCCGCGGGCGCACAGCGGATCGTCGATGTGGCCGGGGACGCAGCTGCCGACACGGCCAACGGAGGCAGCAACTTCCGGGTCAGCGTCGGTGGCGGCGAGCCCATCCAGCTCAAGGCCGTGGACAGCCGCGAGATCCAGTCGATCTCCCATGCCGTCGGTGGAGCAGCCACCGGCGGTGAGCTTCGCGCCGCCATGCCCGGCAAGGTCGTCAAGGTGCTGTGCAAGGCAGGCGACAGCGTCAAGGCCGGACAGGGCCTGCTGGTCGTAGAAGCCATGAAGATGGAAAACGAACTGCGCGCGCCGGCGGCCGGCAAGGTCACCACCGTCAGCGCCAAAGAGGGCCAGGCCGTGGAATCGGGCCAGGTCCTGCTCCACCTCGGCCCCGCCGACTAGCCCCGCCCCCCCATGCACGGAATCGGCGATGAACCTTCGCCGATCCGGGAGACATATAGCCCATGCAGCTGCGCTCCAAGAGGTTTCCTCTCCATCTCACTCTGTTCACGCTCCTGCTGGGGCCGGCGGTGGCAACCGTGACCGGCTGCGGCGGCACAGGCGCCGACAGCGACATCCAGGGTCTTGAGGGAATGCCCCCGCTCGGTGGCCGCTCCATCAAGTTCCAGAGCACGTACGTCTACTTCCCGTCGGACTTTGGCATGGCGCTGGTCCGCGACACAATGCCCCAGGACGATGCCTGCCGCATCTTGCAGATGTATGCGCGCAGCCGTCCGCCGCTACAAGGTCTGCCGGTGCTGCCCTACGAGAAGGAGCACTACGCGCTGGTCATCAGCATCGACACCGTGCATACCGGCGACCTGTCGATCTACCCCGACGACCACGGCGACGACATCGAGCAGCACTACGCCATCCTCGCCCAGTATCCGGCCGGACGGAACCTCGGTCCGACGATGCACTGGCCGGCCGGCGGGCTAATGCGCATCACCGACATCACCCAGTACCAGCATGTCAGCGGCGAGTTCCGCCTACAGTTTCCCGCCGGCGAGCACATCGAGCAGACCTTCGACGTCACCGCCTGCCAATAGGTACAAAATGCAAGAGATCCGCTTCGACGATGTCGAGTCCCTCAAGCAGCGCGTGGGCGAGCCCTTCAGCCCCTTCAGCGCCCCGATTCACATTCCGCAGGAGATGATCGACCGCTTTGCCACTCTGACCGGCGACGTCCAGTGGATCCACGTCGACGTCGAGCGCGCCAAGCGCGAGAGCCCGCTGCGCAGCACCATCGCCCACGGCTTCCTGCTCGTCGGCCTCATCCCGCAGCTGCGGGTGCGCTCCGATCTGCGCATCGTCGGCCACGCCAACGTGCTGAACTACGGCGCCGACAAGCTCCGGTTTCTAAACCCGGTGCCAGCCGGCGCCAGCGTCCGCGGCCGCGCCCGCATCTACCAGGTCGAACAAAAGCCCAAGGGCGTCCTGGTCGGCGAGGAGATCGAGGTGAGCCTGGTCGGTGACGCCCAGGGCCCCGACCGCCCCGCCTTGAGCTACAGCATGCTGGTGCTCTATCAGGGCTTGCCCGCCGGCTTGCCGAACACAAAGGGGTAGATCACCGCAAACTCGCCGTTCCCAGCCGGCTTCGGGAACGGCCACGTCTTCAGCTTCTCGACCAGACACGCGTCGAGCTTGTTGGAAGGCGTCGTGGTCTTGTGCACGTGCGCCTCCGAGACCTTGCCGCTCGGGTCGACGACCAGCGCGACCTCGACCGTGCCCTCGATGCTCGGCTTCTCCTTCAGCGCCTCTTTCGCGCAAGCGTCGATTTCGGCCTGATGGGTGTGCACGGTGTCAACGACCTGCTTGTCTTCCAGCTTGCCCTGCGCCGGCTGCGAGGGAGGCGGCGCCGAGAACTGGAACGGATAGTTCACGCCCATGGTCACTCCGCCGCGCGGCTTGGGGAAGGTCCAGCCTGCGAAGGCCGCCGTGATGCAGCGATCCAGCGCTGCGTTGCTGGAGCGCTCCTTGGGCTTCTGGTCCGTCACCTTGCCGTTGGGCAGGATGCCAAACTCCACCACCAGCTTGCCCGTGGCGCCGCCGTGCTGCCCCATGCACGACTTCAGGTCCGCAATGTGGCTGTCCACGACCTCCTTGATCTCCTCGTGCGACAGCGGCGGCGGCCCAGCGGGCGCAGCCCAGGCGGCCGCTGCCCCCAGAGCGAACAGCGACGGAACGAACAGCGATAAACCTGTGAGTCTATTCATGGCGCAAAACGTACTTGAACGAGCCATAAAAACAAGCCGCTTTTCACGCCGCCAGCGCCTCAAAGTCCGCCCTCTTTACGAAAGCAGGCTCAGCTGCTGTCCGGCTCGCGGCGGCCGCTGAAACGTCGAGGCTGCCGGCTCTTCGTCTTCGCGCGTCGACATCCAGCTCCGCAGCCCCAGCCGCGCGCAGGTTGCCGTAAACAGCGCCGACGTCGAGTCCGCATACTGCCCCTCGCCCTGGTAGCGCTTGCCAAACTGCGCGTTGTAGAGCTTGCCGCCTCGCGCCTCGCGCACCTTGGCCAGGATGCGCTCGGCCCGCAGCGGCAGCGTCTCGCGCAGCCGCTCTTCGAACACCGCTCGCACCGAGCCGGGCAGCCGCAGGAACACGGTCCCCGCATACTGCGCTCCCGCCGCCGCTGCCGCGGTCAGGATCCTCGGCATGTCCTCATCGCCCAGCCCCGGAATCATGGGTGCGACATTCACCCCCACTGTGATCCCCGCCCTGGCCAGCTTCTCGATGGTTCGCATGCGCCGCTGCGGCGTCGCGACAAACGGCTCGATCGCCCGGGCGCGCTCCGTGTCCCAGATGGGTATGCTCACGGTCACGCTCAGCCCCGCCACCCGACCCAGCTCCTGGAGCAGCTCCAGGTCGCGCTCGATGAGCGGCGCCTTGGTGATGATCGCGACCGGGTTGCGATACTCGGTGCACACCTCCAGGCAGCTGCGCGTCAGCCGGTAGCTCGCCTCCAGCGGCTGGTAGCAGTCGGTCACCCCGCTAAAGACCAGCATCTCCCCCTTCCACGAGGGCTTGTCGAACGCCTCGCGCAGCAGCGTCGCCGCCGCCGGCTTGACGACGATCTTCCGCTCGAAGTCGGTGCCGGCCCCGAACGACAGGTACTCGTGCGTCGGTCGCGCATAGCAGTAGGCACAGCCGTGATAGCAGCCGCGGTACGGGTTCACGCTCCAGCTGAAGCTGAGGTCCGGGCTGTCATTCGACGACAAAATCTGGCGCGTGTGGTCCTCGTAGATCTCCAGCCGCGCCGGCGGCACCTCCTCGAAATACTCCACCTCGCTCGACGCCCACGGGTTCGGCGGGTTGGAAAGAGGGCGCATGTGCATGACCTCCCTCATAGAACGAAACATTCGTTCAGTCAATGAACGGGCGCGCAGATCGCTGCTAAACGACCTGCCCTTCACCGACGCGACCGGCCGGCTGCACCAGGCACAGATCGCCGAACTCGTGACACAGGTAGCCGAGCTCGCCCGCCCGATCCCAGGCCGCCTTGAGCAGGCTCGGCGGCGCGAATGCGCTCAGCAGCTTGAAGTGGCTCTCGCCCGGTCCGTGCATCCCCGTGAGCAGCCCATCCACCACCGCCAGCCGCGTCTGCTCGTCGAGGACGAGCCCGGTCCAGCCGCCGCCGGCGTGAAGCGTCCCCGGGGCTGCCCCGGCGGCACGGGCGTTGCGCTCTGCCCCTTCGAGCGCGCGCACCACCGTGGTCCCAACGGCGATGATCCGCCCGCCGCGACGTCGCGCCCGCACGATGGCCGCCACCGTCGTATCCGGCAGCTCGTAGCGCTCCGCCAGGGGCAGCGCCTGATCCAGCGCCGGATCGCCGCTGCTGCTCAGCCCTGCGGCGTGCGTCAGCCAGCACAGCTCGACGCCGCGTCGACGCAGCGCCAGGAGGATCTCCCAGCTGAGCGGGCGGCCTGCCGACGGCATCTCCGCCGCCCACGGCCGCGCCCCGTACACCGTCTGCACCGACCACAGCGCCAGCTCGTCGCGCAGGTACGAGTACTGGATCGGTCGCCCCTTCTCGTACAGCGCCGCCCACAGCGCCGCGCCGCGCTGGTCGAACTCGATGGTTACCAGCCGCGGCGACACCGACGAAACGGCCACCACCGTCGCACCCAGCGCCGGCCCCAGCTCCACCCGGTCACCGGCTGTCAGCACCGCTGGAGTGGGCCGCGCTTCCGTCGCAGTTCTCCAGTCGCCGGCCCCAAAAAGCACCGCCTGCCAGTGCTCTGGTTGCGACTGGGCCGGCCCGACAAGCCGCAGCTCCAGCTGCTGCCCCGTCGGACCGCTTCCGCTCAGTGAGGCCGGCAGCGTCGCTGCATCGTTTACGACCAGCAGATCGCCCGGTCGAAGCAGCGACGGCAGATCCTCGGCCCGCCCATCCGTCCAGGTCGCCGTCGTCGGGTCCACGACCAGCAGCCGCGCGTCGCTGCGCCTGTCGCGAGGGGCACGCGCCGGGTTCACGACGCCACCTCCTCGCTGCTCGCGTAGCTGGGGGCCGAGAGCCGCACGCCGCTGCGCACTTCGCGACGGATGATCTCGACGATGCGGGCGGCGATGTCGCCCGGGTCGCGCAGGCTCGCCGGGTCGGCCTCGGGGATCGCGTCGGCGTGCATCTGGGTGTTCATCTCGCCGGGGTCCACGCTCAGGAAGCGCACGCCCACTTCGCCCAGCTCCGCCGCCCAGATGCGCGACAGGTGGTCGAGCGCGGCCTTGGAGACGCTGTAGGCTCCCCAGCGTGCATAGGCCTCGACCGCGGCGTCCGAGCTGATGCTGACGACCAGCCCGCCGCCACGCAGGGCCATGGAGCCGGCGACAATCTTGCTCAGCCGAAACGGCCCGAGCAGGTTGACCTGGAGCACCCGCTCAAAGTCCTCGCACTCGGTGTCGAGCAGCAGCGGCAGCGGCGTCGGACCGAGCGTGCTGGCGTTGTGGATGAGCAGGTCGATCGGCCCCACCAGCGCCGCTGCCTCGCCGGCGATGCGGTGGATGGCCAGCTTGTCGCCGACGTCGGCGGCGATGCCGTGCGCGACCCCGCCGGCCTGACGCACCTCGCTGACCACGGCGTCAAGCGGTGCTGCCTCGCGGGCAACCAGGACCAGCCGGGCGCCGGCACGCCCCAGGGTCAGGGCCAGCGCCCGGCCGAGTCCTCGGCTGGCACCAGTGATGAGCGCTGCGGTGTTTTGAATCTGCATGGGACTACCTCCTTCTGATTTCCAGGATGGGAGCGTCCCGTCAATCTGTCAGCGAACTTGATAATCCTTTAGCAAGGGGCCATTCTGGCGACATGGACGACGCATCGCAGGCGCCTCCAAAGGCCGCCGCCAGCGACGAGCTGAGC
>Ga0075163_10000553_pt1 | contig 48093 bp, 64 predicted proteins | sample JI1023141ADNA_FD_71478 | JGI IMG/M metagenome (GOLD analysis project Ga0075163, IMG submission 71478) | Wastewater effluent complex algal communities from Wisconsin, to seasonally profile nutrient transformation and Carbon sequestration -... | ecosystem: Engineered > WWTP > Effluent > Algae...
AAAACAAACAGACTCCTTATTTTCGTTCGTAAGCATTACTAGAGCCACTATAGGATATGAACTTTTAGCATCAGTACAGATTATGCGCGCAGGCTTGCCATCACGAGTTCTGACTGGTTTGGTAGGATCGAACTTACTCATGTTTGGTTACTCCTTTACATACTTTATTGGTATATCACAACACCACACAAAGAACACAGAACCCAACACTCAACGTAAATAGTGCCAATGTAGCACAGAAGATCTCTAGGTTTTTAGTGTTCGTCTTACTCTCCTTTTGGTGTGTCAACTTGCTGTTCAAAAAGGTGGACCCGTGTCGCAGCACATACATGATGGTGGGCTCACGTCAGCGCAACACGGGTCCGAGATACTTGGGTACGTTGTGCTGTCACTCGCACTGTACCCAAGTCAGGTAGCGGAGTAAGGTCTACCTGTTAGCATGTGTCTATCGTGTTTTTATGCACTTGTCAATGTGGTATTTATGCAACATACTCCATTCTATTCGTAAGAAATTCGTTTGTTGCATAGAGCCACATACGCAAAATAGTAGCATTCATCTATTTCCAACGCTCGAATGTATAGCGATGTATATACTTCAGAGGTTTCATACAATTTGTACAACTCTGAATACGCGCACACCTTACGAAAAACACAATTACCTATATCAAACAACGTTTCTTCGTTGTACATTGTTTATTCCATTGAAAAGTATGTTGACATGGATAGGATCAAGTGAGCAACCAATACAGACGAGTGAGGCACTTCACATAGTTTGTTGTTTACCTCACTAATCAGCGTATCGAAGCTATGGGGTAGCTCAAACGTTGGGTCACTGAGCAACAATTCAGCTTGTTTGTAAGCATCAATTAAAGTTTGTGATTTGGCTTTCACAGTATTTACTCCTTATTATCTCATTGCCACATACCACACAAATAAGTCTAGACTTCTTGCGCATGGCCAAGTTAATAAACACAATCTTGCCTCGTTTGCATACCCATACTTGTCTACTGGTATGGATAGAGTATGCAATGGCTTGTTGATATGTGTCCATTTAACTCTCCATGTTTACTTGGCAAGCTTCACTAGATTGCTACACACTTCCGCCCAATATGCTTTACCTTGTATTGTACATGACCACACAAATGAAACCTGCAAAAGATTTAAAGCGTCGACAATATTTTGTTTGTCGAATTCAGATAGAGTTTCTGTTGTCTGTTTGACGTCCATTTTACTTACTCCACTAGGTTACCAATCAAGAGCGCCCGACTTAGAGCGCTCTTGCTGAGTAATCTAATCTATGCCGCAATTGCCATGTTGTAAAGAGCATCTTCGGCAGTTGACTTAAGTCGTGCTCCCTGAGTGAACAGAGCGCTGTATGTACGCGTTGTTGAGTTACGCTGCCTCATATGGTCAACGTAGAAGGTGACTCCCTGCAACGCTCCATATGCCGTACCGTGTACCGCACCAGGGCCGTCACGATAACAACGCCATAGATCGTCAAGACCCTTGATCGCCCGTGCATCGTCTTTACCGTCTTCGAATGCACGTTCAGCGTTACCACCAGTCAATGTAAGTGCAAGGAAGTGTCTAATTGCAGCTTCACTCATCTTGTATGATGCAAGTGCATTGGTGCGCTCTTTGATCATCTTGTACGTAGTCGCGAAGTCATACTGACCAAGTTTGCGTTTGGTCTCAACGGCATCGAACTTTGTGTTGTGCTTCGTCTTGACTTGATCCGCTTTGTTGGCAGCAAGAGAAGCCGTCAGCGTGTTCCAACACACCACACGAACGTCAGTGTTCGACGCGGTAGTGGCTAGCGTACCATCACAACCTGTAGATAGCAGCGCGTACTGGCGATGAACAGAGTTAGCGATCTCGAATTCTTCACCTGTACGTGCAAGAGCGAAGTACACTGCCCCTTCACGAAGCACACCAGCAGTTTCAAGTGTGAAACTCTGATCCGCACAAAGGTCGCGAAAGTACTCTAACACTTCGATTGGTTGAACGACATTGTATCGATTGCTCACAACCGACAACGCTTTTTTGGTATCAGTGCGGTACAGGACATTACGTCCTGGCATTGAATGGAAAGTTTCCGTTCCAATCGGCTGATAACCGACTACCGCGGACTCGATCCGAAAATCAAAGCCTGCAGTTGTTGCCCACTTCTCGATTGGCTGATTGGGCTCAAGTTGAGTGCCCAATCCATGCCATGCATGCTCACCAACGTATGCAAAGTTGTTCTCATAGATCATATGTGCCATTTGCTCATATCCTTTTCATCATCACCTGATCGCGTCTATCGTTCTACACGCGAACGGAACCATACCTTGTGTTGTGCGCTCGTGTTATCGTTTGAAGGTATCGATATGTTCAGCATCTTGAGGAATTTGTATAAGTCTAGCGCATTCATGTATATTACTCCTGTTAGGTGCGGGACCATCCTGTGATCCAATTCCGTAGCCTCTTGATAAGTAATGTATTCCCTTACACGAACAATGTCAACACATAAATTCGAGTGAATTTCAATTTGTCAGCGACGTTCGAATCGGTAGACGGGACGCTCCCAGATAGCATGCCTCTATGCGCCCAATTCCGGGCCGCTGGTGAGAATTTACCCTCGGATGGCACATGAATACCCTCGCACCATCGTTCGCTTTCGTTCTCCTTTTGCCATTCCTATAGGACAGAATTCAGTCCTAGCACTCACGGATTGTATAGCATGTCAACAAGAATGTACATTTCATGTGAACTATTTTATGGGTGTGTGATATATTTACATCATTGACATGTGCTCGTGAAAGGGTGTATGTGTTATGTTGTGTCAAGCGCACCGAGTACCCTACGGTACCGAATAGGCCATATGAGGCATAAAATCATATGATAGCGTTGACACACAGAGTGTATGAAATGTCAATGTCTATATATAATATAAGTGAGTTCATAGACATAAAAAGGGTTATAGATCAATGGTATGGGTGATTATGAAGGTGTGGTTTTGGTTTATTGTGGCGGGTCATGTTTGGTTAGTATTAACACTACACTCTGCCGCAACTCGAATACACACCAATACAAATAATGACTTGACTGCTGATATGTAGCATGGTATAATATAGTATATAACGCACAGTAAACAAAGCACATATTGGGTATATGGTCCTATACATGGGAATATATTCACAACACTATATATAGTATTATATATTATGTATATATGTGGTGTATGTATATAAATGAGCTTTGTGGGGTATGGGGGTGGGTGTGTGGGTAGAGCAAGGGCTATATTGTCACTCGACACATTTCGACAAAATATCGACAAAATATCCACATAATTCATAATCGACTGCTTCAAATTTATAAAAATTAAAAATAACATCATGATGTTTTATATATATGTTATATATTATGTTATATTATCATGAATGAGTGTACATATATGTATATGTTATATGTGAGTATAGCTATACTTGCATTGTTGACTTACATAGCAATAACTATTAACATACTAATAGAGAAAGTAGTAGAGTGTTTATCTAGATTAGATGATATAAATATACAACGTAAACACAAATAAGGATTCTTATCTATGACTGTTTCCAGCAAACCTACATCTGATAAAGGTACATGGATACAAACATCAAATGGACAATGGATAAACATAACACAAACTGAATTCTATGGTGTTCCTGATAACAAAGCTAAAGAGATTATGAAGGATTCACATGGCCCTACAAAAGAATAGAATCTCATACTCTACTAGAGTAAAGAAAGGTAGACCAGCATTACCAAAGATAGATGAATCATTGATACCTGCAATTGTGCAAGAGTATCATGATGGTGCATCACTTCGAGTATTAGCTAACAAATATAAATGCTCACATGAACATGTACGTAAGATTGTTCGTGATAGACCTGGATTTGTTACTAGTGTAACTGGTCGTAGATTACGACACGAACATTTAGAAGATTTTCTTACGTTAATAGATAAAGGTGTTACACCTGAGATTGCTGCTGGAATGTTTGGTGTACCTGAGAAGGGATATAAAGAATTATTAGACAACGATCCAGACTTTTGTACTGTGATTATGCAACGTAGATACAAGAATCTAGCTGATGTTGAACAAACTGTTGCAACTGCATCTACTACATCGTACAAAGCTGCGCTGGAGAGATTAACTAGAGCAAAAGAAACACGTAATCATTGGAAGTCAGAAGAAGAGCAAAAGTCCAATAATCAAATCAACATTATCATGGATTGGGATCGTGGAATAAAATCCATCGATAATGAATAATGGACTTCAGACTTCCGTATACTCCACAAAATCGACAAAAACTATTACACTCTACTGTAGCCAGACAAGTATTGTATGGTGGTGCTGCTGGTGGAGGTAAATCTGTTGGTGTTCGTTGGGATTGTGTAGTTTTTGCATTGCGTAATCCTGGATTCCATGGTGGAATCTTTCGTCGCACATTGCCTGAATTGCGTCAGACTCATATTAATGTTATTAAACAAGCCTTACCAGACAAAATAGCTAAATGGAATGAAGATCAAAAGAAGTTCTATTTCTCCAATGGTGCAATTGTAACTGCTGGATTCTGTGAACATGATGCAGACGTAGAGCGTTATCTATCTGAAGAATTTCATGCAATTTATCTAGATGAAGGTTCACGATTTAGTCCTAGACAGATTGCAATGTTAAAGACGCGTAATAGATTAGGTAATTGGAAACCATCGAATCCACAAGATGCACTTAGACTTCCTAGATTTGCAATCAGCACTAATCCAGGTGGTCCATCGCATTCAATGTTGAAGCGCACAATCATTGATGTAGCACCACCAGAGACTATATTCTACGACGAAACTATGCGCGATCCAAATAATCCATTAGATAAAGGATGGACTACCATCTTTATACCTGCCAAGATGGCAGACAATAAGTACATCGATTCAGATTATGCTGCATCATTTGGTGGATTACCTCCTGAATTAGCTAAAGCGTATAGAGATGGCGATTGGGATGTAGTTGTTGGTCAAGCATTACACAATCTATCTCGTGATAGGCATATGCTCAGACCATTTATACCGCCAGGACACTGGACTAGGTTTATGGTCATTGATTGGGGTACAACTAAACCATTTAGTGTAGGATGGTATGCTGTATCTGAAGGAGCATTACTTAAAGCCAAACATGGATATTCCGATAGATGGTTGCCACCTGGAGCAATTGTTAGATACAATGAATTGTATGGTTGGAATGGTAAAGAAAACGAAGGTTGTAGATGGTCTGCACAGCACGTTGCATCTAAGATTAAACAGATAGAGCACACACGAGAAGAACAGATTGATTATCGAGTTGGTGACACAGAAATGTGGGCCATGCGTGGTGGTCCTTCTGTTATATCATACTTCCAAGATGCTGGTTTAGTGTTCAGAAAGTCAGTTAAAGACAGAAAGCGTAATTATCAGGAAGTGTGCTGTAGATTAGCTGGAGTAGAAACATACTACGAGGATGGAGTAGAGTCTGCTGATCCAATGTTGTATGTTACAGCTAATTGCACACATTTCTGGCGTACTGTACCTGTATTGACTAGTGATGAAGCTGATCCAGAAAAAGGACCAGAAACTAAAGGTGAAGATCACGTATATGATGAAGTAGCGTATGCATGTAGATCTATGCCTTATGTAACTACTAAACAAGACAGAGAAGACGAAGATTATTTAGAAGAATATCTAAAGAATGCACGAGTAGGCGATCCATACGCAACTTAATACATTAAAGGCCATACACAAATGACAATTACTGATCGCATTGATAATATAACATTGATTGATGAAGCTCATTTAGGTACAAATATTCCAGCACCGCGCTCAGTCAAGATCGAGTTGAGTGGACGTTGTAACTTTGCATGTACATACTGTGCGCGATCTATGCGTCTGCGTGAACAGCGAGATATGGACTTTAACACATTTACGCGTATTGCAACAGATATGCGCGAGTCTGGAGTAGAAGAACTTGGCTTGTTTTATCTTGGTGAAAGTTTTTTGTATCCAAGACTTGTAGATGCAATTGACTTTGCAAAGAATAAACTTAACTATCCATATGTGTTTCTAACAACTAATGGATCTATTGCATACGCCGACAAAGTACGCGAGTGCATGAATGCTGGATTAGATTCACTAAAGTTCTCACTTAATTATGCAGATGAGAAACAATTTAGTGATATAACACAAGTAAATTCAAAGTTATGGTGGCGAGTATTAGATAATATTCGTGGAGCCAAAGATGCACGAGATTTGGTACTGGAAACTAGTGGCCACAAATGTGGACTATACATATCGTATATTGCATACGATAATGATCAAAAACAAAAAATGGATACCATTCTACAAGAAATGAAACCTTATGTGGATGAAGTGTATGCACTGCCACTCTATAATCAAGCGTCGTTTGTGTCTACTGTTCAAGAAGCATTAGGATACACACCTGTAGCTGGTAATCTTGGTAGATTAGATAATCTACGTGACAGTTTACCTTGTTGGGCATGTTTTACTGAAGGACACGTTACATGGGATGGTAAACTATCAGCGTGTTGTTTTGATCATGATGGACGGTTTCACATGGGTGATTTAAATACAAACTCATTCATGGAATGCTGGAATAGTGATAAATTTATCGAATTGCGTACAGCACATTTAAATAAATGCGTAGATGGTACAGTTTGTGAGCAGTGCGTGATTTGGAAATAATTAATGTCTATGGAATGTGCTGCATTTTATTATTCAAAAGGCACTACTGGACATGGTTGGGATGGAGATTATGAAGAAATCATACGTATATTCTGCAATAGTGCGTATGATGTAGGAATTACACCTATACACATAAGATTGCCACACCAAAAAGCATTAACTGAAGTTGATTTATGCATAGAAGTATCAGTAGCGTTAGACGAACTAATATATATTAGAGAACTTGGTTACTTGGAAGCACTAAAATGTGCTAAATCAGATATAATATTGTGCGATCCTGATCAAGTGTTTATAAGACCAATACCTACATTGAAGAAACAAGCAAGACTTACATACAGAGAAAATACTGATGCCGCGTTTAATGGACCAAGAATGTTATCCAAAGCATGCATTCCAATGCTTGAAGGTACTATTAAGCGCTTGGATATGATGAAAAAGAAGTATCGAATATGGGATGGTGATTCGATGGCATTTAGAGATTCAGTTAATGCACAAGCATTGATTGGACTCAAGTTAGAACTTGCATATGAAGGTTTATACTTCTCTAGACCATCATTAGGAGCAGATTCAAGTTCATATATGTACCATTTCAAAGGTAAAGCAGCAAAGCAAGAAATGTTAGATTACGCGAAGGAGAATGGACTACTATGAAGAACGCACTGATTACTGGAATTACTGGTCAAGACGGTTGGTATCTAGCAGAACATTTATATTCACTTGGTTATCGTGTGCATGGATTTATTCGACGAACCTCTAGACAGTATGCAGCACCAAAGTGCACATTTAAAGTGCATCATGGATCATTAGAATGTTATGATAGTATAGTAAAATGTTTCAGTGAAACTAAATTTGATGAGATTTATCATTTAGCTGCACAATCGTTTGTACAAGAAAGCTTCTTTGATGCAGGAACAACACTAAACGTAAATATTGGTGGTACACAAAGACTGTTTGATGCGATTCGTCAGTACAATCCACAAGCCAAGGTCTACTTTGCTGGTAGTTCTGAGGTATTTGGTAATGAACCATCACCACAGAATGAGTCTACTAGATTTAGTCCTAGAAGTCCTTATGGAGTATCTAAGGCTGCTGGAATACATCTTGCAAGAGTGTATGCATCATCCTATAACATGTTTATATCAAGTGGAATTTTGTTTAATCATGAGTCACCGAGACGTGGACCAGAATTTGTAACACAAAAGGTGTGCACTGCTGCAGCTATTAATAAACCAGTTAAACTTGGTAATCTGGAAGCCAAACGCGATTGGGGTGATGCACGAGAGTATGTTAAGGCAATGTATCTAATGCTTCAACAACCACAATGCGGTGAGTTTGTTGTTGCAACAGGTTATACTAACAGTGTAAAAACGCTTTGTGATGTCGCATATAAACATGTTGGACTAGATCCGACAGAGTATGTAACTGTGTCTCAAAGTTTGCGTCGTCCATCTGAAGTAGATGAATTGTGTGGAGATGCAACACGAGCTAACACAATTCTCGGTTGGTATCCAACAGTTAAATTCTCTGCATTAATTAAAGATATGGTGGATCATGCACAACGATAATTATGCAGATTATCCAATGAGTACAACGGAACATAAAGCCAATCGTACACAAAATGGACAAGATTGGACTCCAAGAGATGCATTGATTGAACTGCTGCGTAAGATAGATAGTGGACAGGAAGTTGTTAACGAATTAATCCTATGTTATACACATAACGACGCGTCTAACCCATCGTCTGCAGTTACATATACATGTGCAGCTAGTGATATATGTACTGCTATTGGTATTGTTGAGTCTGCTAAATGGTTACTAATTCGTTGTGCTAATGGTGATTTATGAAGATATACATCGGATGGGATCGAAAGGATATGCTAGCATACGAAGTGTGTGCTAGAAGTATTATTAAACATGCAACCATTCCATTAGAAATACATCCTATACATGAATGGAAGCTACGATATATAAAAGCTTTCTATCGAAATAGTAAAGTAGAAGACAATCAATCATTTGATATGATGGATGGTAAGCCATTTAATACAGATTTTAGTTTCACTAGATTCTTGGTGCCATTTCTGGAACAGTATAAAGACGAATGGGTACTGTTTTGTGATCCTGATATCTTATTTAGACATGATATCGTAGCGTTGCTTGACTTAGTAGACAAGCGCAAAGCTGTTATGTGTGTGCAACACAGTACACCAACACAAGAAGGTAAAAAGATGTACGGTCTTGCACAAACTGCATATGAACGCAAGAATTGGTCAAGTCTTATGCTTATGAATCCATCAAAGTGCACAGGACTTACTAGATATGCAGTAAACAATTGGTCTGGTAATGCTTTGCATGGATTTGTGTGGCTAGATGATTCATTAATTGGCGGTTTACCAAAGCGATGGAATTATCTTGTTGGAATTACTGATCCGACTGAAGTTACGGATGTAGCTGCTGTTCATTATACACTTGGTACACCAGACATGCCTGGCTGTTTAGACAGTGAATATGCAAATGAATGGGTAGAGTATGCAGCTAAAGTAGATATTCTTGGTGCCAATGTGTACATTAAGGACTAGACTATGACAGATAAGGTTGTGTACCACACTGGACACGAAAAGTCCTTGCATGTATGTATAAAAATTGCAGCAAAGACAGGCTTTCCTTTAGAGCATGTAAAGGATTATAAGATTGGCACAACACCAATCGTATATGGTCTATTTCGTGGTACTGATGCACCAATTCGTAAAGCTCGATGGTCTGGTTTGAATTGCTATTATGTAGACCACGGATATATGCAAGCAACCAAGACTAATTATTATGTCAATGGTGCAAATAATGACTATTCTGGATACTATCGAGTTGTAAAGAATGGTATGTTTGCTGATTATGGACAAGATACAAATGATAGCAATCTAAATCAACTACATTTATGCATGAAACCAATGTATGATGCATCTGCTAACACAAGACACCATGCTATTATCTGTGCTCCTTCATTAGAAGGCTCAATGTTCCTTCCTGAGCACAAAGTCTGGCCGGAAGAATGGATTGAAGGTGTTAAGCATCAACTAGAGAGTTTTGGATACATCGTAGAAGTCTCCACAAAACATGAAGGAAATAAACTAACAGACAAAGATATGTCTAAATATGCATTAGCTGTGTCACATGATAGTGCTACAATAGTATACACGTTATTGCATGGTGTACCTAGTGACAATTTGTCTCTATACAATCAGTATGGTATATCAACAGAAAAAGAAAGATATAAATATCTATCTCACCTAGCAAACAATCAGTACAAACTTGATGACATTAATGTGGAGTGTTTCAAATGAGTGAAATTGTGGCAGTTACGTCATATAGTGCGAAAGGCGAGAAACTATATGGTAACAAATTCAAAGAAACATTCTACAAGCATATGCCAAAAGATATTATGTTATGTGTATACTCAGAGGATGCAGAGGACGCTCGTAGTCTAAGACTTGTACCTGGATATGATGAGTTTGTTGAGTATGCCACAAAAGTGTGTGCGACATTATCAGAAGAGAAAGCAACAAATTATAGGTATCAAGCAGTTAGATTTTGTAACAAAGTATTTTCTTTATACAGCATGTATTCATTCATGCATAAAGATCAAGTGTGGTGGTTTGATGCAGATGTAGAGTTTTTTGGTACACCAACAAAGACTGAAATACAAGAACTTGGTGCTCCTGTTGGTGGAGTCTCAATATTGAACAGAACTAAATGGCCACATAGCGAAGGTGGATTTATTGCAATAAGCGGTGAAGCTTCTCTGTTCATGAATATGTGGCGTAGATTTTATACAACACATGTGCTGTTTAATCTACGAGAATGGCATGATGTAATGGCTATGGATGTGGCTATTGCTTTATCTGGATGTCCAATAAACAATTTATCTTATGTTCCAGAAAACAAGCATGTATGGCCAGATTCAACATTGGCTAAATTCTGTAAGCACAACAAAGGTCCAGGACGCAAGAAAGATGCATATGGATCTGAGATTAGTGGTGCCATTCTAGGTGAAATTAACACACTATAAGGATGTACAAGTGGCCAGGAACAAACAGCTATACGAGATTGTTAAGCAGCAAAAGCCAACATCGATTGTAGAGATTGGTACATGGAATGGTGTTAACGCACTAACTATGGTATCCATTGCTTTGCAATTCAACAAGAATATACACTATGTAGGATATGATTTATTCGATACAGGCACACAAGCTGATAATGAAGTTGAATTAAATGTTAAGTCTGCGCATTCATATGATGCAGTGGATGGAATGTTTTCACAGTTTAAATCGGCTAATCCAGGATTTACTTATAAGCTAATCAAGGGTCACACAAAAGACACTCTGCATGGTACTACTGTAGAGGCCGATCTTGTGTTCATTGATGGTGGACACTCAGTAGAAACAATTCAAGGTGATTATGAAGCTGTTAAGTCTTGTAAGGTTATTGTATTCGACGACTTTTACGCACCAGATGAACAAGGTACATGCGTAGATGTATCTAAATATGGTTGCAATGAGTTAGTAAACAATCTAAGTGCTGTAATATTACCAAAGTTTGATGTTTGCACTGCTGGTGGTAAGGTTGGTATGGTTGTAATGCCACCACAAGCATCACCATTTCCAGTAGACCTTCGAGTTAAGACCAAGAATTGTGTGGTTAATAAACAAATTCATGCAAACATTAAATATTCTACTACAATTGTAGACAACTGGTTAGCATCTTGTAAACCACACGATCGTACAGCTTACATTGTATCTGCTGGTCCATCATACACTGACTACTTAGAAGAACTACAAGAAGCAAGCAAGAATCCAAACAATGTGTTCTTTTGTGTAAAGACTAATCATGATGCACTAATCAATGCTGGAATTATTCCATTTGGATGCGTACTACTTGATCCCAGAGCTAAAGTGCGTAGATTTATTACTCCACATAAAGATGTTAAGTATATTGCTGCATCAATGGTGCATCCATCTACTATTGATTTACTTAATGAGTATCAGATACATCTGTACAATGCGGTAGTAAATGCTGATGAGAAGCAGATTCTAGACGGTGCGTCAAACAATATTCGCAGCAAACGGTTCGTATGTGGCGGCTCTACCGCTGCGGCGCGTGCATTGATCATAGTTCGTATGCTAGGATTCATGAAATTCCGTTTGTATGGTTATGACAGTTGCTACAGGACTCCACAAGATCCAAACGAAACAACCAAGACAGGACATAAGAAGTTCTGGGAAGTTGAGAAGTTTGGTAAGAAGTTTTGGACTAGTTTAGAATTACTAGCTCAATATCAAGACTTCGAGAACTTATTCGGTACACTTGGTTGGGACCCTACGTATCAGATAGAAGCTTATGGCGATGGAATGATTCCTCATTTGCTAAACACTATTCGACTTCCTGTTGAAGAGTATGAAGAGGTATTCAAGTGAAATACACAACACCAGAATATGTAAATCTCGCTACTGATGCGGATGAGGATAAACTAAAAGAAATTGGTTCTATGTGTTTGCATGAGCATAGAGTTGATTTGGATAGTAGATCTGAATGGGAATCTATGCTTGCTTCATGGATCGATCTATTCTTCATGAAGGATGCACCAACCAATCCACCTTGGGAGGGTTCGTCTAAAGAATGCATTCCAATGCTACTAGAAGCATGTAATCAGTCTCATGCTAGAGCATACAGCGCACTATTTCCAGGCAACAAGTTAGTTACAGCAATTCCATCTAGCGCTAAGGTAGGTAGTGGAATTAGAGAGCGCATTGATCGTATCTCTGCACATATGTCGTATCAACTGCTAGTTGAAGACACACACTATAAGCGTGGTATGGATAGACTTTTGTTGTCTTTACCGCTGTTTGGATCTATGTTTACTAAAACGTACTATGATCCATTACTAGAGCGCACTTGTACAGATGTAATCAAGCCGACTGATTTAGTCATTCCATATACAGTTGGCAACACAAACTTTGATGAGATTCCACGCAAGGGTCACATAATCACGCTTCCAATGCACAAAGCAGCTTATTTATTTAGACAAGGCTACTTTGTTAAGATGCCAAATAAGTATGATTTCTTGTTTGACGATGATACATTATCACAAGCTGCTGATACTATATTAGGCAATTCTAGACCAAACGAAACTACATATTGCAAGCTAATTGAGCAGCACAGATTCTTAGACATTGATGGAGATGGTCTAGAAGAACCATACATTGTAACGTTAGATGCAACAGATGGTTCTGTGCTACGTATATCTATTCGATATGATGTAGATGAACAAGGCACTCCAACAGACTACAAAGCTCCAATTGAATACTTTACAGACTACCAATTCATACCAAATCCAGTAGGTACATATGGACTTGGCTATGGAATGCTACTAGGTTCTATTAATACATCTGTAAACAAACTTCTACGTCAAATCGTGGATGCTGGTACGTTACAAAACTCAGGCAACATGTCTGGATTTGTGGACAGGAGATTATCCATTCCAGGAGGCATACTCAAGTTGGTTCTTGGTATGTTTACCAAAGTAGAATCTTCAATGGATGACATTTCTAAAGGAATATATCAATTTAAGTTTCCTGGTCCATCCAGTGTGTCTACTGAGGTATTGCGTCTACTTACATTACGTGGTGATCGTCTTGCAATGGTCACTGAGACTATAACTGGACAAGCTGAACGCGTAATGCAGCCTACTACAGTTATGGCATTGATTGAACAGGCACAGATTCTGTTTGGTGCAACACAAGCTCGTGTCGTTGAGGCATGGGGGCATGAATTAAATAAGAGATATCGAATTAATGGTAAATATATACGTGGATATCAGCAATTTATGTATTCGACTACCAACGCCGATCCAATGGTTATGAATATATCACAAGCAGATTATGCTGATGATATGAAGGTAATACCATTAGCTGATCCAAAGATGTCTACTAAACGTGAACGTCTTGCTTTATCAGATGCTGAGTTTCAAACTGGATTGCAGTGCCCATTCATAACACAGAATCCAACAGCATTATTCAAGCTGTTTGCTCGTAGATTTGAAGCTATTGGATGCACAGATATTGATGAGATACTTCCACAAATGGACCCATTAATGTTAGCTGCTATGTTAGCTCAAGCACAGATGGCACAACAAAATACACAAGGCGCATCTGGTCAAAGCCAACAAAGTGTATCATCATCAATGCCAGCTACTAGCAAGCAACAAGAAGGACAAGTACAATGACTAAAGATGAACTTGAATTGTGGTTACGCGATCCAAGAACAAAATGGTTCTTAGAGGAATTAAATACAAAGTTTCAGTTTGATTTGGATTATCTAAAGACTGCAACTGAACCACACACAGTTTATAGACTGCAAGGTACAGTTAAAGTGTTAGATTATATACGAACATTATTAAATAATCCAACACGTCCATGATTATATACAGAACAGCAAACAAAGGAGATGAATACAAAATACAACACATATACAATATATATTACAATTTGTCTTCTTGTTTTTGCGGTCCCCCCTGGCTGCCTCTCGCTACCGCTCGGTATACCATGGAAATGATCAATCGTCAACCACAAAAATGCTTCGGACTCATGGTTGATAGGGTGTTCGGTGATGATTTGTCGTTGGGTGTGGCATTTTTGTCGGGGTGGATTGATGACAGGCTCGGCATGAGGATAGCCTATAATGATACAATGCTTGTGTTACCTACCTTATTGCCATATATGCGTATTAAAGTTCTAAATGGACTTATTGACAGATTCCATCTATGGGCTAAGCAACTATCATGTGATTATGTGTATTGGACTACTGCAACTGGTGAATGGGATGTAATTCAGCGTATGATTGAAAAGCGTAATGGTAAACAAATTGGTATCTCTATGAGTGTGAGGTTATAATGGGCGGTAATGCAATTCCAGCTTTACTTGGTATCGGTAATGCTGATGGACCAAAAGGCAATCCTGCAGGATCTCCTACACCAATTAAGGATAAACCAGTAAAAGATCTAGCATTAGACAAAAAGAGTCCAGATGCAGGTCCGCCAACATTTCTTGGTTTAAGTGCTGGAATGACTCCACTACAGCAACGAACAGCAATCGCCACAGGTGCCACACAAGGTAACTCGATGTACACCGATCCTGAAGCATTGAGGTATTATCAGCAATTAGCACTTGGATCGCTATTAGGACGAGAAGGAGCTACGTCAGATTATTCAGATATTACTGATGTAGAGAAACAATACATTAAATCTCTTGGACAGTCACCATTGCAAGGCACAACAGAGAGTTATTTATCTGCACTAAGTCGAGCCGTCGATAGTCTAGGATCTGGAGCATCAACATGAAGTTATCGCCATTATTTGGGAGAGTGTTACTTGAGAGACAGCCAGAAGTTAAAAAGGGATCGATATACATTCCTAGCACTTCACAATTACGCCTCGCATCTTTGCGTTGTGTTGTTGTATCCGTTGGCCCTGATGTTAATGATAGTACCAGGACTGATACTGTTATTAATCCTGGCGATATTGTTATTATCGGCAAGCATACTGGAGCGTGGTTATCTGCTAACGGAAACCCGACAGACAATCCAGAAGATGCATTGTATTATATTGTCGAAGATGAAGACATTCTAGCAAAGGTTCATGAGAATGAGTGACGAAGAAGATAACGTTGAGACCACAGAAGAGACTGTAACTATAGAAGATACTTCTATTCCTCGTGATCAACAAGAGTTTGATCGTGTTGAATTTACACCTGAACAGCAGAAACGATTCAATCGTATGTATGCTCAGGTTAAATCACAAGAAAGCATACACAAACAACTTATCGAAGATAACAAGAAGTTAGTAACTCGACTTACAGCGATTGAGGCTCGTAATCTACAGAAGGAGGTTGATACATCAATATCTAAACTAAAAGAGGCTAAGGTTAAGGCGCTAGAACTAGGAGATTATTCCAAAGCAGATGATATTGCAGATGAGATTGCAGAGGTTAAAGCAAAAGCTAAAGAGGCAGAGAAGGAACAAGAGAAATTAAAGGTAGAAGATCCTAAAGAATCTCCATTAGTACTTCCTCCTGATGTGCAAGAGAAGGTTGCCAGTTGGGTATCTGCTAAAGATGATGATGGAAACTTGCTGCGACCGTTTGTCAATCCAGCGCACCCACAGCACCAAAAGTTTCTCAAGATCGCACAAATTGTGTTGGAAGATCACGACAATAATGATATACCTGTGGAACAGGTCATAAGTATGGTTGACAATGCCTTAGAGGCATACGGACTTACCAAGTCCAAGAAGACTCAACCAACTAAACAGAAGACAGCTAACGTTCTATCTGGATTACAAGGTAGTACTTCGTTGTCGTCTCCTAAACCTAAGCTAACAAATCAGCAAAAGTATGTAGCCAGAAAGATGTTTGCTGGCGACCCTAAGGCTGAAGAGAAGTATATTGAAGCATTAAAGGATTTATAATTGTGATTGACAGAAAAGAAGTTCAGCCAAAAAAGCGTGGCAAGAAGTCATGGAAGCCTTCTACATTGCTGCATGTACAAGATGCGAATCCAGCATATAAATTTAGATGGGCTTATGCAGACGCTGCCAATCTGAAGAAGAAAGAAGAAGAGCAATGGGAATATGCAACAAATAAAGATTGTGCATACACTCGTCCCAAAGCTGCTACTGTATTGGGTCTTGCAACAGACCCAGGAGCAGAAGGTGAGACTTTATCTACATCTCTAATCCAATATCGTGAATGTGTTCTCATGAAAATGGATATTGAGACTGCAGAAGCTCGTATGGCCTACTATGATGAGCTTACCGATTCTAGATCTATTACTCCTAACAAGTTTAGGGATGAAGTATCAAATCGGTTGGCAGAAGTAGGAGTAGAAGGTGATGAAGTATTATATGACACTATCAATTAAGGATTAAGGTACATGGCTAGAGACGATCCAAGGGGCTTTGTTGAATGTGGTAGCCTAGATGGCGGTATCTCATTCTCAACGCGGCAATACAAAATTGCTGCTGATGGTCGATCAGGACAGTTTGCTAAGTATCCAGGTGATCCTGTTGTACTTGCTTCTGGTCAGTATGCTGCACGAGCATCTGCAGATTCTAGTGACGGCATTCCGATACTTGGCATTATTCGTGCTGTATATACAGATAGTGGCGGTCGACCAAAACCTTTGACTTTTAGTCAGCCTACCAATGGACCAGTTTTACAAGCTTCTGTTGCTGGTTGGGTAGATGTTAATGTGTACCCAAATCAAACATATACTGCTAATGTTGATACTACTGTATTGGGTACTCACATTGGCCAATATGTTGGTGTAACTGCTGGTGCAGCAAATACTGCTGCTGGTCGTAGTGGATTCATGGTTAAGATGAGCACTGCAACCAACTCAGCATCAGTAACTACACCATTCCAGATTGTAAACATCTCGTCGTTGGAGCTAGACGGACTTACACAGACTGAACCAAACCAGGATGTAGAAGTCAAGATTGCCAACCACGTATTTGCTACATACAATCGTAACTCTAACGCGAGATAATTAATATGACCACTGCTACTGGTAATTTCGCTGAGCTATTATGGCCAGGAATCAAAAAGATTTGGGGCGATACGTACAACGATTACCCTAAGATGTACACCAAAGTGTTTGATATTGTACAGAGTGACAAGGCTTTTGAGAAGTATCAATCTATTACTGGATTGCCTCTTTCTGGTCTAAAGCCTCAAGGTAAATCTGTTGCGTATGTAGATCCGTATCAGGGTTATCAGAAAGAGCTTGTTAATGCTACATTCGGTCTTGGTGCATCTATTACTCTTGAGATGTACGAAGACGATCAGTACAACAAAATCAATCGTATTCCAGAAATGATGGCTCGATCTGCTAATCAGACTATGGAAACTTTAGCTTGGAATGTACTAAATCGAGCATTTAACAGTGCATACACTGGTGCTGATGGACAGACTCTTATAGGCACTAGTCACCCACAGGTACGATCTGGCAGTTATTCAAATGCATTGGCTACTCCTGCCGATCTATCACAGACTAGCCTAGAAACTCTATTCATGCAGATTCTAGATGCCACTGACGACGACAACTTAAAGATTAGTTTGCGTCCAAAGGTGTTGGTTGTTCCAACTGGTATTAGCATTCGTGCAGAGAAGATTCTTGGTAGCGATCAAGTTACTGGCTCGGCAGACAACGACAAGAACGTGATTCGTAATCGTGTGTCTATTGTTGTTCCACCTTGGCTAACCGATCCAGATGCTTGGTTCGTTACTACTGATGTACCAATGGGTACTGGTCTAGTGTGGCAAGAACGGCGAAAGTTGATGCTAAGTCGCGATAACGAGTTTGATACAGAGAACTTGAAGTTTAAGCAGACTTGGCGATCAGAAGTTAGTTGGATCAACTCTCGTGCAGTATATGGATCTCCAGGAGCATAGTGCATGACTACATTTACTGCACCACTAACAGTAAAACCTATAGACAGTGATACTAACGTTGCCACGATTGATTCGTCTGGTAACGCTTCACTAGCTGGAAATTTACTTGTTAGTGGAGGAATCAGTTTCTATGGAGAGTTGATCTCTAATGGAACGGCAACATTTGCAAATTTGTTCTTGTCGAATGCTGTAACTACTGTGTTATCTACTTCACAAGGTTCAGCAGTTATGACGGGATCATATGCACTTGCACTTATTCGCATCAATGTGAATAGTACAGTGTATGCAATTCCTGTAATACGCCCTGGGACATTCTTCTAATGCCTATCCGCACTAGGTACACTATGACTGTAGATGCAACTAGTGTGGCTACAGTTGGAAGATGGATTCCAATGGATATCTACGCGGTACCATTTAATGTTGGATTTGGTGCTATCGTAGGATCTGCTGGTAGTGGAACGATTAGAGTAGAACACACATTTGATAATGTGTTTGATGCTTCAATTACTCCAACAGCGTTTGTGCACTCTGATGTAAGTGCCAACAGTTCAAACATTGATGGTAACTATGCATATGGTGTGTCGGCGGTACGGTTAGTTGTAGCATCTTGTGCGAGTGGTGGTAGTACATTTGCACTATCACTGATACAGACAGGCTCTGTGTAGATGTCGATACGTAATAGACACAGACTAGGACGCCATCTCGTTACAGATGATGAATCTGGTTTTGTTTATTATGATGATGAAGTCTTGTTGTGTTGGGATGGTACCTACAGACATAAGACTCAATATGAAGCAAGACACCCACAAGAGTTTGTACGAAGTAAGAGTGACCCAAAGCCAGTAGGAATTTTACGACCAACATATTATGCACCCACTAGTGCTAATACACAAGAACTATTTGTTGGAAATACAAACATACCTACGCCAGTAGGTCCTGCATCACATTTATTTAGAATTGTGACGTCAGGATCACTGTCTTATGGTATAGGAGAAATGATAATTGAAGATCCAGGAGACGCAGGATTTGTAGTTGCTTAGGAACAAAGTGTTATGACTGCACAGACCAGAACAGTAATCACCAGCAAGTTTGAGCAAGGAGACAAGCCACAAGGTACAGACTATCAAGACTTAATCGATAGTTTTGTGTCCATAGCAGATTCGACTGCACAAAGTCTAGTGAGTGATTTAACTGTGCCGACGTTGGTAGCAACTAGTGTAATAACTAGTGCGATTTCGTTGAATACATTAACGTTCACCAGCGCAGTTACCACTGTATTATCAACAGCACAAACTTCTGGTGTTCTGAGTGGTGCTCTTCAGCCAAAGGTCATGGGACTTATTTCAATCAACGTAGGTAGTACTACAGTTGCACTGCCTTTCTTTGGTCTTGGAACCTTTTTCTAATGGCCAACTATTTAATATCAAGAACTTTACTCATCATCATCAATACAGTATTACGTAGACTTGGGTTATCTCAGGTTAGTAATGTTGATGAAAACAGTCTATCCTCTATGGCTGTAGAGATGTTCAACGATGTATTAGATGATGTAACTGATTATGGTAATTGGCCACAGTTATATGCAACATATGCAGGTGTTGCACAATCCTCTGTTGGACAGTACAAACTTAACATTGAAGCTAAAACTATCTATGACATAGCATGGAATGGACAAGTTTCACCACTAAGATTTACACAAGTTAATGAAATTCGTAGACTGCAACGTATATCGTCATATGGAATACCTAGATACTTTAGTATTGTGTCTGTTAGTGCAAACGCTCCAACAATAGCAGTATATCCAACACCAACAAGTGCAGACGCATTCAACGTAGCATACTATGCTAGACCACAAACATTTGCTGCAGATGCTTCTAATAATGGTGTATTGGTTCCACTACCTTCTCGTATGTTAATACAAGGTTTGTATGCAAACATGCTACTAGAAGAGAGTGGAGGACAGCCAACACCAGAATCACAAGCCGCATTTATGTTATATAGTACAATGAAGAGAGAAACATTCAATAGATTCGTTAATGATTATGGTGACGCAATACAATTTGTACCATATGGTAATTCACTATGACACTACAATATACAACATACCCAATCGCTAGTAGAGGATTGGCTACATCATTTACTGAAGCTGAATTACCGAACGATTTCGCTTTACAGTTCAAAAATAGATTCATTAATGCTGCTGGTGGCGCTGAAAAGCGTCAAGGAATGGTACGATATGGTGCCATTGTGCCTGGATCGCCAGAAATTACTGGTATTCATGAACTCATGCGCATTGATGGCACTACAATACTTATGGTCTCTGCTAGAGGCAGAATTTATAAGTATATAGACGAATCAACATGGACGACTGTATACTTTGATGGAGACATTGATGGTGTGTACCGTTCTGTACAAATGAATAAAAAATTAATATTCAACAATGGAATAAACAGAAACATCTATACAGAAGATGGTATTACATTTAAAGAGCTATTTCCAGTCATTGAACGTGGCAAAGCTACATCAAACACAACACACACCGGATTACATGATTCTGGTGTAACTAATTGGGCAGCAAATTCATTAGTTCATATAAATGATCTTGTGTACGATCAAACACAAAATGGGTATGGAGTTGTTACTGTAGTATCTACTGCATCAATAACGCACTCACCAATCTCATCTAGTGCTACAGGTATTGGTGTTGCCACATCCAATTCAACAGTTGGTGATGTATACGAGATTACAGATTTAGTAGAATTGAATGTAATTCCAACAGGAGTAGAAGACGACAATGTTGCAATTGCTGGAGAAGACAGCTTCAACACGATTGTTGTGTCTGCTGTTCCAGATTGGACCAAGACTGAAATATTGCCTGGCGATTATATACGCAACACAACCAAGAATTGGATTACACAAGTAACTGCGGTATCTACTACTGAGTTGGGTATACTAAATGCGTTGGTATCAGCAGGAGATAGTTTAGTCTTCTTGAAGTCTGCGATGCCAATATCTAAGCGCACGCATGTACACTTTAGTCGTGCGTATATGATAGACAATCGTGATTTACGTCGAATTGTTATATCAGGAGCAAACAATCCTGAAGATTTAACTACAGATTCTGGTACACTTGAATCATCAACAATCAGCTTCGGATCGTATCAACCGTCTGCTGATAAAGTTGTAGGATTTGCATCATTCCAAAGATTTCTTGCAATTGGCGGATTGCGTAATGTATATCTGTTTGAAGGTACAACACCAATTCAAGATGTATCTACACAATCTGTAGATTTCAACATTGTTGGTATGTTTCCACAAGGCGTTGTATGTCCAGATGGTTTGTTATCAATTGGAAATGATTTAGCATATGTATCAGTGGACGGTATTCAGTCGGTAGCGATGCAAGGTAATGCATCAATGCTTGGCGCTGAAAACTTATCTGAGCCTCTGCGTACTACATTACGAGACAAGATTGCATCTGTAGATCCATCTACTATATTCATGTTTCAGTATCCTCGTAGATCTTGGTTATGTGTAAAAATTAGTTCTGAATTATATGTATACAACTACACAGCATTTTTTGGTGCAGCACAACAAGCCAATAATCAGTTTCCTGCAACTAGAGGATCATGGTCTATATTCGATGGTCTGTTTGCTCAACAGAGAGTTTATACTGTTTTAAGTGATGGGTCACTGCTGTGTGCTGGTGCTGGCGGTAAGGTATACAAGTTTGATCAAGATACATATGATGATGATGGAATACCATATCAGACAGTGTACCAAACTGGTTGGTTGTCTATGAATCCTCAGAGACGCACACCAACAATTAAAGCCGGTAAGTACATACGCCCTGTTCTAGATGCAGGCAGTGATATTACATATACAGTATCTGTTGAAGCTCCATTTAATGTGGAATCGAACGATACGATAACAATTAATGTATCAAATGAATCTGGTGTTGTTGGTTCAGGAACCATTGGAATAGCTTCTATTGGTGGTACATCAATTGTAGATAACAAGTATGCACTTAGATGGCGTGGCAAAGAAGCAAGATTTACATTTTCCACATATGATTCTCAAGGGCCTGATGTACTAAGTAGATTTACTGTATACTTTGCGACTGCCGGAGCACGATAATGTGGGTTGCTTTAATACCAATGATGATAAGTGTGGCTGCATCAATTGCAAGCTCCATTAGTTCAGCATTAGCAGGTCCAACAGAACAACAGAAGATGATACGTGATGCTGCACGTACACAAACGCTTGCACAACAATCATTAGTTAATCCAAATCATCCATTTGGTAAAGCATTAAGAGACCAATATAAATCACAACTAGATCAAAATAGTGCTAATGCTGTTATGTCTGAAATGCTTGCACGACGTAGATCTATAGCTGCTGGAAACATTCCACAAGGAGTAGACACATCACGTAGAGATGAAGCTAGATCTGGAGCAATTAACAAGGCATTTCAAGATAACTATGTTAGAGCAACACAGTTAGCTGATCAACAACTTCGTAGTGCAGCAGGTGGTGGTGCTCTAGCAGGTTATGTAACAGAAGCAGACGCAACGGACGCAACAAGGCAACAAAACACTAATAACTTACTAACAAATGGTCCATTGGCTCTTGGAAATCTAGCTTCCATGTTTAGTTCGTTGTACAGTGGTATGGGTAGTGGCGATAGTACAGGTACGTATGGGTCTGGCGCTGCCAATTCTGGTCAAGCTCCAAACGGTGCTTGGTTACAAGATGCGTACACAGGTACTCTGGGCGGTGGTGTATAATCATGGCTGATTACCTACAAGACTTAATTCCTTCAATGATTAGTCAATCAGAGCAGAACAATTCAATACGTAAGGGCTATTTGGATAATGTAACTAAGATATTCAGTGAAAATGTGCCAACACCATTAGAAGCTGCACAAGCAGCACGTGATAGTCTATCTCCACTAACTCGATATGAGGTAATGCGTGGTATTAGACGACCTTCATACAATGAAGCACTTGCTGCTGCACAAGCTGCACAAGATAAACACAAAGTCGAATTGAGCAGTGTAATAGAACGAGGACTTCAAGGTACTGCACAAGACAATCAAACAATAATCAATGCGTTGAATACTCAGGCAGTTCTCGGCAATCAAGATGCTGGACGCATTCGCAATGTATTGTCTGGTGCAACTGCTGGAATGGCTCCAGAATCACAAGTACTGTTTACAAATGAATTTCTTGGCAGATTGAATGAAGTACAAGGCAAACTAGACGATCAAGGTGTATGGAATTTAGCTTCCACAACATTAAAAGATATTGGTGCAAAACCAAAGGCTGTATTACCACCTTCAGTAACCTATTATGATGAAGATGGTAATCGAGTGTCAATGTTACGTAACGATAAGACTGGACAATACGACATATTAGGAGTTGCTCCACCAAAAACGTCTGGACAAGCTCCAGTTAATAGATTAATTCCATTAATTGACAAGACTACAGACGATCAAGGCAATGTACATGAAACTACATCATGGCAAGCTGTTGCTCCTGGACGCGGCGGAGAACAGCCACGAGTATTAGGTTCTGTTGGTACTCCTGGACAATCTCCATTACAAGGTGACAAGGTTACACCACCAAAGACAGATATAAAAGAATCAGCTAACATATCTACGATCAAGGATGCAGAAGAGATTGCAAAGAATGCAAGATCGAAGATACTAGATGAAAATGGTAATGTGAATAACAAAGTTGTACTTGGAATGGCTGGAAACATTCCATACACAGAAGGTAGACAAGTAGGACAAGAACTTAAACAGGCCATTTTAAATTATATATTCATCAAGTCAGGACAAACTGTTACAGAACAAGAACGTAACGCTTGGCTAAGTATTTTTATGCCATCACCGTTTGATAGTGACAAGGCTGTACGCAGTAAGTTAGATCGACTGGATGACTTCTTTAGTGGTGCAACTAAATTCTTACCAAAGTATCTACAAGATAAAGTTAATGGATCGTCTGGCAGTACACAGTTAAACGAACGGCAACAGTTGATTCTAAAAAAAGCACAATCTCTAAAAGAGACCAAAGATACAGATGCACTGAAGAAGTTGCTAAAAGATAATGGAATTGACCCAGGTATGTTGTAATGGCTAATTACTCATTTGATGATATACTAGAAGCTATTAGACAACAAGAAAGCAATGGCAACACAAATGCTGTTGGTACGTACACACCCGGACAAGGACAAGCACAAGGCTCTATGCAGGTAATGCCAGAGACGCAACGTAGATTCGGCGGTACTCCTGACCAAGCTGGAGTAGCGTATTTGCGTTATCTAGCAGACAAAACAAACAACGATCCAAGATTAATGGCTGCTGGATACTTTGGTGGTGAAGGAAACATCGATTCAAAGAACTGGCATAAGAAAGATGTTAATGGAAAGTCTATATCACAGTATACAACTGATGTAATGGCCAGATTAGACAAAAAGAAAGAAAACTCAGATAACATTGATTCGTTGTTTGCTGATGTACCAGACAAACCAGTAGATTCTTTATTTAATGATATTCCAGACAAACCAAGTACTATACTAGGATATACTGGTAAAGAAATATATGATTCATCTAAATTGGCTACAGAAGTAGCTGGCGGTCTCGGTGGTGCGTCTCTTGGTGGGCTGTTATCGGCTCCGACTGGTCCCGGTGCGATCGCTGGTGCTGTTGCCGGTGCGTCGATGGGTACAGTAACAGCTAACCAGTTGCGTAAGAGTCTTGGTACTGCATTAGGTTATGAATCTCCACAGACTCCTTTGGATATAGCCAAAGCTGTAGGCGAGTCTGCACTAACTGGTGCTGCTGGTGAGATTGGTGGTCAAGTAATATCTAAGTCCATCAATCAACTTGCTGGTGATTATTTAGCTCAAGGTGTACGTGATGTACTAGGTGGACGAGCAACACAACCAGCTATTAATGATACAGCATCAACGGGAATTGGATTGACTGCAGCAGAACAATCAGGAAGTACGCGAGGTATTGGAATACAGCATACATTGTCCTCAATTCCTGGCGCTCGTGGTGTGTTTGCTGCTAAGTATGATCAACAATTAGAACAAGCAACGAATGCTTTAGATGATGTAGTAACTAATTTTGCTGGTACTCCAGGAGTAACTAGAGATATTGCTGGTACGAAAATCCGTACTGCGTTCAATAACATTGTTAATACAGCATTTGAATCTCGTGCTACACAAGGCAGAACAGACTTTGCGTTAACTGATACAATGATGAAGAATAATCCGTATATATCTGTGCAGACTTTCTCTCGCACATTGCGTGACGAGATTGCCAAACTTAAGGCTGCTGGCACTCCAGCATCAACAGCCAAAGCTAGACAACTAACCAATACATTGATGAAAGTAAGAAGAACTGATTCAATGGATACTGGATTTGGTATTAATGCAAAGTTATCAGAGTATGGTCGTGCAGCATTCGATGGAAGTTTGTTTGAAGGCCTTTCAAAAGATGCATCTGATAGAGCAATTGCAGCTAGACTGTCGAATGCATTAGATACAGATTTAACTTTAGCATCCACTCCTGGTCAAGGTCAACCATTTAGATCGATGATTGCCGACTCATTACGTACTGCTAGAGATAATTGGCGTATAAATAGTAAAGTCATTAAGGACTTACAAGATACTACATTAGGTAAAATGCTAGGTACAGACTCACCAATACAACCTCATATGGTATATGATAAGGTATCTAAACTTCAAGGACCAGAATTAGCTAATACAACACGAATGTTAGACAATTATGATCCATCAATCATGGCAGATGTGCGCACTAGATATTTATCTGGTATGATTGAGAAGTCTAGCTCAAACTCTATGGTTACTCCTGCTGGTGATATTGTTAATACATTAGGACCGTCTAAGTTTCTCAAAGAAGTAAACAAAGACACAGAACGTTTAGATGTGTTGTTTCCAAATGGTGATAGTAACCAAATTCGTGCAATATCTAGACAATTAACACGAATTAATCAAGTTGGCAGACCTAGTAGATGGTTATCACATGTTGCAAGTGGAAGTGCTGGTACATTGGCTTTGTATCCAGCATTGCATGGTGATCTAGTGGGTACAGCAACAGCAGCGTCATTTGCGTCTGGTGTATTCTTAACTTCTAGACAACTTGCGCGTGTTCTAGCCAATCCACAAGGGCGTAGTGCGTTGAGTACTGTTATGAATAATTCGTCAAGTCCTTCTATGGTCACAAGAGCATTTACATATTTGGCTGCACAAGCTACAATGAATGGAGACGAATAATGCCAAAAGGTACTATGGTTGATGCAATATTTCAAGCAATCAAGAAGAAAGGTGTAGATGTTGGCAAGGCAGCCAAAATAGCACAAGCAAAGACTGGTAAATCTTTAGCTGCAGGCAAAAAGCCTAAGAAGGTTAAATAACATGACAATACAAATTCCTTCAGTACTAAAGACATACTTCGAAGCTGGAGACAGACCAACCGAAGCACAATTTGGTGATTTGATTGACTCTGCTGTACGTGAAGCAATGACAGTAATAAGTGATGCAATAGAAATCACTGGAATTACTGGATTGCTTACTGTAGAGGCTGGAGTTAACGTAACAACTACTCCTGCGCAGACGTTTGGTCTTCGTGTACTTAACATGAATACTACCGCACAACTACAGAATATGATGCAGAGTACAAATCAAGGTGCATTAGCAGTACTGGCTACAGGAGCAAGTGATACAGTAGTTGGTGTATCTGCAGGCAATTTTAAATGTAGATACGTTAATGGACAAAGCATTCAGGTTACTGGTCAAGTATCTGGTGATTTATTAGTTGCACTGAATAGTGTTGCTTGGACAAGAATACCAACTTCTAGCGCAGGAACAATGTTGGTATCTAATGGAACAAAACAAGCACCTAACTTTCAACCAACCGTATTTACTACAACTATTTCATTAGCAGGACATGCTTCGGTAACTGTAGATAGTATACCTAGTTGGGCAAACAGCATCATGATTGTGGTGCGGGATCAATCCGGTACTAATACACATGACGTTCAGCTTGGTCTTGGAAATGCTTCTGTGTTTTTATCTGCTGGATATGTTGGAGCAAGTTTGGATCTTGGAACAGCTACCAGAACATTAAGTGGTGGATTTATTTTAGCTGTTAGTGATGCAGCATCTGAAGTAAGACAAAGTATTGCACAACTTGACTGGCTTGGTGGTAATGTGTGGTCTATTCATGGACACGCAGACGTTGACTGTATATTTCATGGTACTGTAGATACATCATCAACAATGACCAGATTGCGACTGCTTACGACAACTGGTACTTTTGATGATGGCACACTATACATAACCGCAAGGCGCTAATCTAATGACTGTAATTGGTACTAAAGGCGTATCTCAAGTTGCAATTAGTGTTGTTGGTGGTGGTAGTAGTGTAACGTTACCAACTACAGCTACAGCAACAGATTTGTCTAATCCATCTGGTACAACTAATCCTCGTACCATGTCACCAGCAGACATTGCGTCGATCTCACAAACTGCTGTGTCTGGTGTAGCCGCGTACGATGGATACATCGTTGTTCCTGCAAGCATCGTTGACGCTAATGCTCCGTCCATAAGCTCTAAGTATGTTGTTACAGCAAATGGACAGAATGTACCAGTATATACTATGAAGTATGCATCTTCATATGGATATGTTTCTGGTGTAGATCCTAGTTCTGATACATTAGGATTTTGTCGTCTAGATGCTTCAGGTAAGGTGCGATTAGAGATTACAGTTAATACTACTGTATCATCTGCAATTGTGTTACCTTCACGAAAGCGTATTACTCCTAAATTAAATGGTAACTTCAAGGTACAATTCACTGGTGATGGACCAACTGATACAGAACATGGATTCTATGAAGTACAGATAAATAGCGCTGAATCACAACCACTGTTTATTGCATTAAAACCAATCAAGACTTATCCAACATCTAGTGGTGGTGGTATTACTGTATATCCATCTGGATACACAAGTGCTGGAAGTGTAACCATTAATGCTGGTGAAACATATGTTATTCCAGCAGATGCATGTGTAAAGGCTCTGTTTACTATCAATGGTACAGGTGCAAGCCTTATTGGTAGAGGATTCTTAACAGGTGCTGCGTACTCTGCACAATCGCACACATTTATTACATGTTATCGTGCATCAAAGATTGAAGGCATCACATTAGTCGATGCTCCAGGTTTTGGTGTGTCTTTGTGGAAAGCTAGTAATGTAGAAGTCAATGATATAGATAACTTTAGTTGGCGAAACAATTCTGATGGTATAGACTTCTATTCATTAGCAAATTCACGAGTCAAAAGAGCATTACTACGCAATCGAGATGATGCAATTACTGGAAAGTGTACTCCAGGAGATAACATCGATGTAGATAGCTTTCTTGCAGAAGATTGCTATATTGCAAACGATTCTGGTGGTAGAGCCATTGGTATTGGCGCTGAAACCGTCGCAGACAATATGAGTAATATAACATTTCGACGGATCGATATTGTACATAGTCATGCGTCGAATGCTATAAGCATCGAAGGTGCTGGACATAGTACAATTAGTGGTGTGTTATTTGAAGACATTTATATAGAAGGCCATCATGGACAAACTTCTGGATATTCTGGTGATGGTAAATGGATAAGCTTTCTTACAATTTATAGTACAGCGTGGTCAGGTTCTGAGTTACGAGGTAAAATCGATGGAGTAACACTGCGCAGAGTGCACTTCGATGATGGACATTATGGATCACCATTACCAAGTGAAATGGTTGGTGCTAGTGCTTTGTCTGGTATCAACAACATATCATTCGAAGATTGTTTTGTTAATGGGTTGCAGCTAAGTGATACAGCACAATTAAGTCTTACTGCTAACCCATATGTGTACAATGTTAATGCATATGTAGCTGCACAGTTGCCGGTACAAGCATCTGTTGCAACTAGTGTGGATGTTAGTGGATTAGTGTCATTTTATGCAGTGTCTCCATTCGTCACTGTAAAAGGTATCACTCAAGTTGGAGAAGTTACATTTCGTCGTAACTCAGCACAAGTACCATCTAATACTGTTGTAATCACTACTCCAGAAAACATTGCTGCGTTTCGTACACAATATGTAACATCTACTGCTGTTGGTACCGCTGGCACTAACGTAGCTATATCTACAGTCAAAAACACAGCTAGATCATTCGTTATATATAGTGGAAATAGGCCACACAGCGCAGGATTTAGTAATGTGCAAACTAGTGCATTCAATGCACAGAATTTGCAAGCAATGGCTATATATCTGAAGTCATTAAGCACTGTTGCATTTTCTAGACATGGTTCACACGATACAGCAACCGAACCAACTGCTGCTACGTTTGGTGGTTGTATGGTTATTGAATATCTTGGTGCATCTGGTGATCCGCACGAGATTCAGAATCTATGTGCAAACACTAAGGGATTTGAGCTTCTAGTAACTGCAGCAACGACGATAAAAACAACAGTTTTATCGATGTTCCCATTGTTCAAGAGTAAGGTGGTTCCATTTATTGGAGGCAATAATTCAGGTACAGGAGCAGTTCGACAGATTATTATGGCACAGATGAGTGGTAATACAGTCAATGTGCGATCTGGTGCAGCAGGTGCTACTGTACCTGTAGCTGCGTTCGTAACACCAGTAGAGTTTAGAGGCTCTGCTTGGTCAATTGCAAATATGTCATATGAAGTGTTAGGCAACGGAGTTGCTGCTAGTGCAAACATTGCAATTACTAGTGGTAATATTGTTGGTTCTAATACAGTAGATGTTGATTGGAATCACACCATTATCTATTCACAGTTTATGGTACAAAGTAGTATTTTAGCTGCCTCATTGCAAGATAGAGCCAAATCTGTATATCCGTTGGTTCTACCACATACATCTAGTACAGTATCTGTAATATTTAGTACAGGTGCAGTGTGTTCAGGTGCTACAGTAATATCATATCTGATTTCGAACTCTGCAATGAATGTTGTTCGTGTGGTTAATTCTGCACAAGCTGCTGGTCAGGTAGAAATAAACCTGTCTGCTAATGCAGTCAACTCTGCTGGTGAATCATTGCTAATGATGCACGCAATTACATCACTTCTAGATACTCCACATGGTTGTTATTCGTTAACCATGAAATCAAACAGCACTGTTGCTATGTATAGTAGTATAGGCAATGATGCAAACGACTTAAAGGTTATCCAAGTAGTATCACTACCAAGGGATTCCTAGAATGCCTGTACTTGCTAATGGCTCAGACATATACAATGCGCGCTTTGTGGATGGTAGTGGAAACATAATAGATGTTCAGTACATATATCACAAAGATGGTGCTGGAAACGTAACACGAGTGTGGCCAGCAACCACAACAATACCGAGTGGAGACGCTTCACCTGATCCTGAGTATCCAGACTATCCAATATACTCAATATATGGAGTCTCATTTGCATTCGATTTTATCTCTAATGAAAAGTCTGTTGGTACTGATACAGACCATCTAAATGCTTACATGGACATTATTGTTGGTAGATACGCAAACAACTTTCCAAAGTATATACGAAACCAGATCAGTGCTCAATTGGATAGAGGTTCTTCATTAACGCTGCCCAATTGGTGGTCAATCTGGACTGGCAGTAGTGCGTCCACAGATGTATCGTTCGTGCTACATGCAATGGTTGGTAACAGTAATGGATTGCCGGGATCAACAACTGATTCTATGGTTACTCAATCTGGATTCACATTAGCACAACTGGAATCCACGCATACGACATGGATAAACAACATAAAATGGAATATATTCACTAAATTAAACTCAACTGCACCATATACAAAAATAGTACTATTCGACAATGAACCAGAAAATCTCGGAATCGGATCTGGGATTTCAGGGGTTAGTGCGTACGAGAAATGGGTACGAGACTTCCCTGCAGGCACGGGCACGGGGCAGCGACTGTCAGCAGAAGGCAAGATCCTTGCACAAAAGCGATTAATTCTATGTGCAAAGGCTGAATATGAGCAAATGCATGCAATAAATCAGTTAACTGATCCCAATGGAACAGAAGCTGATGCATCTTCTGTGCATTTGTTTGGTCCGACTGCTGCGTTTCCTTCGTTAGATTCATCTGACGCAAATCAAATAATGACGCTTCGTGATATGTTTACACAGTATAACGGAGTATTAATTGAGTATCTAGATGGAATAACTGTACACAATCACAGAGTACAAACTAGAATTGAGACTTACTCAAATGTAGCTCCTGCAACAAATGTAGCAAGTCTATATAATGTATGGACAGCAATAAATCTAGCCAATGCATTACGAGTAGCAGATGGTAAGACTACCAAACAAATACCGTTAATGGTAGATGAAGCTGGAAATCTTGTTTCATCTGCAGTTGGTGGTTGGGATGTAGAAGCTAGCATATTTACAGATGGAAGTACCACTTATAGAGTTGATAATGTAGCACTGCGTAAGTATAGATCGGCAGGACCAATCTTAGCTTTGTGTTGGTTTGGTGTTACATTGTGGATACACTTTGTTAACTCATATTCGAACGCTGTACCATACAACATGAGTTATCCAAACCAAACAGAGATTGATCCAACAGATGGACTTGGTATGTCTACGTTTGGAGATTTCTTTGATCATAACATGATATTTGATTATAGACGCTACGACATAAATACATACACACCAACATTCCCAACTAAGACTTGGCAAGAGTATCACTTAGCGTATACATGGGGCGTGTACATTAACATGGCCACCGCACCCACTAGTACATATGCTAGTGGAGATCCGCCATACGATCCTTGGAACAACGTCACATTTAGTGATGGACTTGTAACTATGACTTCATTGGTGTCTACATCACGTAATATGGTGTTTAGACCTATATGGATTAGAAAACCTTATAGAACACACAGAGTATCAGTTGAAATAAACTTTCCAACATCTAACGCATCGGCTAAAGCAAAACTTAGAGTGCGAGGTTACGACAAATTGAATGGATTAGTTAACAGTGAATCGGAGGTAATCGGTAATGATGCAGTAGCTACTGGATCTAACTTTAAGACAGTATCAGTAGATGTTACTCATGTAGGACATGGATTAACAAACTTACCTGATATTGCATACATGCTTATTTGTCTTGATCACAACGGAGTAGGAACAGTAGTATTTCGCAATCCAACAATAACTGTGTTGTAGAGGTATTTTGTGGCTGATCAATCTACTATAGAAGTGGAGGCCAGAGTCAGAGATATATTAGATGCTCATGAGGATAGACAAAGAGTTGAACTCGACACAATAAGAAATAAACTGGATGCACTTAGTTCTACAGTATCATCATTAAGTTCTCTTACAGTGCATCTAGATAACTTGCGTACAGCAATAACACAACTCACTTCACAAGTCAATGCACAATCATTGATGGTACAAACAATGCAGATAGAATTAACTAAGCGACAATCGAGTGAGCGTACACTATTGTGGTTGTTTGCAACTATAGCAGGAGTGCTTACAGTATGTGCTAGCGTTGCGCAAATATATGCTGTATTATTTCCTGGTGGAACAATCGGACAGATAGGACATTAATATGAATGACGCATTTGACTTTCTCGCAGCACGGTTTGCAGAGAAGACGACCTGGGCCGCCATCGTTGGTTTGCTGTCCGCCGCCGGTCTGGTGGCAGGGCTGTCCGACAACGATGCGTTGATCACGAACCTTGCAGCGATCGGCGCCATCGTGTCCGGGTTCGTTGGCATTATTGTAAAGGAAAAGAAGCATGATTAAATTTGTTGGAAGTGCAATAGTAGCTAGTCTGTTGCTTTCGTCTTGTGCGACCAATCCAAGAATGGATTTAATTCATGCATGTGAATCATGGGTTGGCACAAAGAATACACTCACTACATTGATTCTAGCAGACGAATTGTCTATGGATCAAGTGTTAACAATCAAGGATCTTGTTCCTGTTGTAGATCAATATTGTTCTGGAGAACTTCCAACAGATACAGCATCAATTGACACTCGACTGTCAGTTGTACAAGATGCAATTAATACTGCTATTGTAAAGGTGAAATGATGCCTATCGTAGAAATACTTGCATCGTTGCAAGCTGTAATACAACTTGGACAGATTGCTAGCAAGTTTATTGCTGATTATGAGAACGGCGATCTTAGTGATGCTGAAATTGCAGCTAGATGGACTAGTGTAGTAAATGCCAGTAAGATTAGTACTGACGCTTTGAATGTTGCAATTGCACAACACAATGTAGCACACAAGTAATGTGTCTATGTAGTGGCGTGTTGTATTTTACACAGTTTTACGCCACTACATAGATTAAAACAAACACAACCTAATTGTTTATTTTCCTTGCTCATTTATCAGCATTGATCGAATGTAGTGGTAGCATTCTTGTAGTAAAAAATTAGTAACCCTCGTGTCTCCGCATTTCATTGACCATAGCGAATTTAACATGGCGTCGCTTAGTTTCTCCGGCATCACCGGACCCACGATGGAATCGACTCTCCCGCCGTGATAGCAATCGTCCATCTCGTCTTGAGTTATGGACCGCTCGAAGGTTGGGGCGAGTGCAGGGACGGTTAGAGCCACATCGCGAAACTTCCGCTCTACGGCCTCGCGCGCAAGGTCTGCCGTCGCGAACAACCCGACGCCATTACCCTCGCATTCGTCGGAGAACCATGCGCGCCAGGGCGTTTCCGGTGTGTGTCGATGCGCCTGAATTTCCCCGATGTACAGCCCGCCGATCATCAGCCTCTGCTGTGGATCGCCGAATTCGTTCGGACCCCACAGCAGAGGCTGCATCACCGGACCCGACGCCAGAGCCGCTTTTAACTTCTCCAACTCGCCATAAAGCTCATTGATCTTTTCTTCCGGTGTTGTATCGCTGTCTTCAACGCCGAGAGCGTGAACAATGGTGTCGAGTTCATTCGCGGCGCGCATCCCCGCAACAAGCTCGGCCGCAAGCTTATCGCGCATCTCTCCAAGGGCAGCAAACGGCAATGGCAGTTCTGGCAACAACGCGAGAATGCGATCAGCTATCTCGTGTGCACACGCATACCCACGCTTGCCAGCACTCCACTCTGCAATATCCCCACACCATGTATCGAGGATAGCTACGATTTTCTCACGTATATCGGCTGACGTTTTTACGCAATTGTTTGTCTCGTACATCTCTATTCCATTGCTTTCAATCCGCCACAGCAGGATGTTTCTCAGCCTATCGTCTCTCATACGCTCAGTCGTTTCTCTTCTCTATTCATTTCTGAAGACCAAGTTTCTTACGTAGATTCTCTGTTGCCTGAGATAGCACCGAAGCAGCAAATTGCTCGTCTACCAATTTTGTGTATTGACTCTTAAATTCTCCGCATAACCGTTCGACAGTATCATCTACTGCCTTGGTGAAAGCATTACGCTCGTACTGTGATTGCTTCCGCTCATATTTCATCTGATTTGCAATCGTCTCGACGATCTGCCCACGGAACGTCGTCGGCTTTCCTTTCACCCCATATCTATCGATAGGCGTGAACTCGGCGTCCATTACTTCATCGATCAGCGCAGGCATGCGGGTTGTGATGTTCTCTGATAAAGTTGTGCTGATGATTGCGTTTACCTTCTCATCAATAATTTTTGTTGTTCTCTCTTGTAAACCGCGGGTGATGACGCGGATAATCTCTGCCTGTACTGCCTCTTCCATAGTCAGATACTGTTCTGTCCCATCTCCAGAAAACAAGTCACGAAGATCAATACGAATTTCCATTATACTTTCTCCTAAAGTAGATTTATATCAAGCTTAGTCATTCCGCACTGCGCAATCAGGTGATCGATCATGGCGCGCCAGACGCCTACATTCGATCGTGGTCCATGGTTAGGTGATTCAAACCAAGCTGCTGCGTCGACCATATCGGATGTCGGTATACAGATCATCTCCAGAACCGCGCGAAGGTTGAGAATGTCGCATGTAGACTGCGCTACAGACTCGTCGTTTGTGGACAGAATAGAGGTTTCCGTTGGGTTGTTGCTTTGCCACGAAGAGACGTGATACTGGCCGTCTTCTCCGAAGTACATAGCCCAAGTTCGTGTCGCTCTGGCTATCTTTTGTATGAGCATTTTGTTATTCATCTCCCGCCATCTTTGAAGGAACAAGAGCGCTTACCCATTGACGGAACGCAGCGATCCCACACTCGCCAATACGTACATCGTAGCTTATATATTTGACGGTGTGTCCATGGTTTTTTATTTCGGTAACGGTTCTACACGTTCCTCGCTTACGGCCGTAGAACTGTCGCCCAATTGCGTCCGGCATTAATTCACCACTATCTGAAATAAAATCCTTAATCATCATTTTCATGTACTCTAATTGCATAAGTTGATTAGTCAAACTGAGCAGTTACTTACTTTTCTGCCTCAACCAATTCCAGTGCACTTGCAAACTTGTCCATTACAACATTAATATTAGCCTTACCTAATGGAGTGTTATAAATACGTTTGTAGTACTCTGTCAAACCTTTTGTGGTTGTAGGCATAGGCTCCTTGTCATACCAGTATTTAAGTCTGGCTATACAACAAGCTAGGTGTTGATTGCTGGCTAATTGATCGATGGTATCCATACGCATACTGAACTTATCTATTATCGCAAGCAAACGTGTTGGTGCACGTCTAACAACATCAATTGCAGTAGAAGGTTCGATTTGGAAGTATGATAATGCTGGCCCTTTTATTTGAGTTATTCGCATTAAACTAGTTTCTGTCATTGCTGTGCCTAGCATAAGTGCTCGTGCAAAAGTAGAATCAAGCTTTTCATTTACTCTTTTAAGTTCGTACAATACAGGAACAATTACATGTTCAAGCAATTCACTTGGCAGCATCGAATATAGCCTCTTGAGGTTTGTTTGAAGCAAACTGGTATTTGCCTTCGTATCCTTTTGTGTAACCGTCTACATAACGAAATATTACTTGTGCAATCCCTACACCTTCTTGTATTTTGTAGATAGTTTCAACTAGTGGCAACTCCATGCGAACGGGCATGTACGTGATCTCTAGTGTCAGATAACCGTGCCAGCCTGGCTCTATGACAGTGTTCTGTACCTGAATGCCGAGCCGCGCCCAAGTTGATTTATCGTGCACGATGCCAATAACATTGTTTGGCATTTCAAAGTGTTCTAATGACACTGCTAATGTAGTGTAACCTTTCTCTAAAACAACTTTGTTTGCAATTCGAATGTCATATCCAGCGCTAGAAGCTCCATAAGACACACCTTGAAATCGTGTCTTCTTGCAGAACGGTGTGATGATACAAAGTCTGTTGATTGTGTCACTAGATAGTATTGTCATTTAATTCTCTAATACAAATTAAAGTTGCGTGCTGTCTATTACTCTATTTAAGTACCATGCTGCCTTTTCTAAGTCTTGTGTCTTATCTGCTTTGTGTGGCGCTCTAGCTATGTACTTAAGCACATTACCAATGCAGTAAGCCTGATATGGTGGATAGCTTGAAACAATTTGCTTAATGATGTCTATAACTTCGACTATGCCTTGTGTATAGTGTGCAGGGTGGTTCACTTCATCATTTGTCATGTTAATGCATCCTTGTGTTGTCATCTAAAGTTTCCATTCCGTCTAACCACAAGTTGAATTGTTCTCGCACGCAAGTATCCTCTTTTAAGTGGTGTTTGGTCAATGTATGCAATACAATGAATACAGATAATACTGTTTCATAATACTCTCTTGGATCTTCGCTGCTTTCTATTGCCAATGATACAAGATCTTTCAGTTTGTTGTAAAAAACGGCTGCAAGTTTTGTGGTGATTGACACAGTTTCAAAGTTTGAGTCGTCAATTTTAATCGTCACTGTATTGTCCTTCTTAGATTGATGCACATATTAATGTTTATTGATTGTTTAAATCTTTTGTAGAAGCGTAGGACACTTTCCATAAAGTAGTGTTTATTCCATACTTCGTCATCTTTTCTTTGTACGAATTCGCACGTTCTAATGCCTTTTTGCGTGTAGGTACAGAACATACTATTCTAGTTCGATCGTCTATTACAATAATTCCTACATAATTACTCATGTTATCACTACAACTGTACACTTTTTAAATTGGACCATCTATGTATACCATATTCATCTGGTACAGATATTTTGCCGTCTGCTGGTATAATCAATGGATCGTCTTGTACCATGAATGGTGTTTCTGCATGCTTTATCATAATCTTTAATACCGTCTTTGCGACGCTATGATGCGCAATTGCTGTTAAGCTATCATGTACGTTGATTATGATTTTAGCATTAGTTGGCCATTCATCGTCATTCTCTGACATGTACCATACATAAGTAAGCAAGTCACCAACATGTGATTGTGGTCTAAACGCAACTGCTGATTCCATTGATGCATCTGTAAGTCTTTCTAAGAAACACAATCTACGCCCAAACGTATTGGTTAGTATTCCTTTGCCAAACTTCTTTTTAGTGTCTCTAATCTCGTGTTCTAATCGCTTCCACCATATCTTGAGTTCTGGTGTATCTCTGTGGTATGCATCATATATGTTATGAGCGGTTGCTAGACTTATGTTAACTTTTTCTGAGAATGTATGCGGTCCCATTCTATAATTCAGACCATGTCTTGCCCGCTTCCCAAGGTACCGAATTGTTGGCTTGTTGTCAACCGTCCAATCCTTGTGTGGAACCTGTTCTAGTGGGATTTTGAATATACGACTGGCCAGTGATCTATGACAGTCAAAAGAACCTGGATTAAGTCTAGCTAATTCAAATTCATGTTTCCATTTATCTATCTTTGCGTCCCAACCAACAAATCTAGCCTCTGCTTGTGCTCCATCAATGTACACGAATACATAGTCTTTTAAAGTGATAAACATAGTTCTAGATTTATTAGGTTGGTTTTGTACATTCGAACCAGTACCCCACTGAGTTTGTGAACTAGATAACCTGCCTGGTGCTGTTTGTGTACCAAATTGATTGTAGTGTGTTCTGAATCTGTTGTCATAATCAATAGAAACTTTGGCGTATGTAGATAAGAACTTGCCCTTTTCTCGAATGGCGATTGTGCGCCTAGCGATGTCCTTGGCCTCCTCAGACACCACACGGCTATCGACCATGCGTTTGATGGCAGTCTCGTCCGTGCTTCGCTTGCCTTTAGGAGTACGTTTAAGTATCGGCACTTCTAATTCATCAAATAGCACATTCAGTTTTTGTGTGCTAGGAAATCCTTTGTCTCCAAGCACATGTATTCCATGATTTGTATAAATATAGTCGTCATACTCTTTTGTCATTTCTTCGAAGTCTTTTGTGTACTCTACTTCGAGCGCTTTTTTTAATTCTGTATCGATTGGAATACCAATGACAGTAGCCGTGCATAGATACTTAGTGGCGCGCATTATATGGTTTTTGTATAAATCTAATAGATTTTCAGCTTCTAGTTCACGTAACAATTGCTTGTGTATATTATATGTATTTACTGTATCTTTCGCGTTATATATATAATACTCTTTTACATCGCCATTGATTTTCCATGACGTACCTTCTGATTTATAATATGGGTGCCATGTATATATTGAAGTCAAAAAGGCTAAATTGTGCGGTAGTGTTGGGTAGAGTGCATGGTGAGCGAGTAGTGTGTCTCCCCAAACGTTTGGGATCGGTCCAATGTTATCTTTGAACCACAACCAACACAAGTCAGTTGATACATTTTGCCCAAGTATTCTTGTGTCCTTGTGTTGGATAAAGTCAGACAACCTATTTCTAATCTGTATTTCGTCTTTAATGTCCCATAAATTGCCATTAGGGTCAAAGAATGGCATAACAAATCCTGTAACGGCGTCTCCACAGAGCCCGATACAACTAGTTTGTTCATTCAAATGCTCAATATCTAGGCTGATTGGTGATTTAACTCTGCGATCTTCCAAATACTCAATTGCATCGTCAAACTCGTCCATTGTTGTGATTATTTCACAATCTACGTCTACAGACACATACTTACCATTTATTAGTTTGTTGAACTTAGCTAGATCATATGTATATATGACTTCGTTGCGAGGATCTGACAAGTTACCTGTACGTTTGTCCTTGCGCATTACATATGCAGGATTGAAGGATATTAATGTTAGTTTATCTTCATAAATAAGTACTGATCCTCGCCAATTAGTTATTCCTTGTTTATTGTGAAGCGCACTTAATGGATTGCTGCCAAGACATAGTATGTATTTTAGATTATTTAATGCAGCTAATTCAGATCTAAGTACATCCTTCCATAAAGCAAATTCATTTGGATTGATTGTTACTGTATCTGAATCGTCATGTGTTGATAGTACTCTTTTTACTACGTTTGTGGTGTATACTTTATCTCTAGTTAATCCATACTTCTTTAGCATAGTCCATAACATTCTACCAGAACTGCCTGAGAATGGTACACCAGTAGCCTTCTCAGTTACTCCTGGATAGTCTGAAATTATTGCTATTGATGCATCTAGTGGACCAGACGAAAGACAATCGTATTTAAGCCCCATTGAATTGCAGATATTTGCTATGTTGTTATGAGTATCTTTCATCTGCATATTCCATAAGATTAAAAACAAACTGGCGATCTTGGCGTATCCATCACTACTTCAGAGTTTCGATCATTAACCCACACTCTGAATTCATGCTGAATACGCTAGACCTCTTTACTGGACTCTAATAGAGAGCGAATGCGATCTATTAGAGAATGGTAGCCCCTCCTGTGGGTCGGTGATCACCAGGGCTTAAGCTACCATTCACAAACATTACACTTTACTAGTTTGTTTAATTATCATCTCCTGTTGATTGGTGATAAGATGGCAAAGCCTTCAATTCGTTTCCACACTGGGCTAAGATCGTTGCTCGAAGATCTTCCTTCCTCTTGCGCTTCTCAGCCTCGCGGATAATCGCTAGAGCAGCCTGTTCCTCAGCCTTTAGCCGGTCGAGTTCTGCAAGGTCTACGCGAGCGAATACCCAACCTACATCGTCAGACGAGTCAAAATCCACTTCTACTCCAACAGTGATAATCTTACACACTGCTGCACACCAACGCGTGTTTGTTTCAACCAAAACAAATTCACCTACACGCAAATCGTTTAGAAACGTCTTCTTGATTGTTTCTTTTGATTTTCCTCCATCATCATACGATACACGCACTGCTCGCAAGTCGTCATTAACTAAAAACAGTACAGTTGAGCTATTCACTTCGAATTTCCTTCAGTTGTGTATCTTAAGTTCATCCAAAACCTTATCTTTGCAGAGGACTTTCCTATTCTGTCTTTATATCTCCTTACTAGGATACGTCGTTTGCGGGGAGTTATTAACTCAAGATTATCTTTGCTCACAGCCCAACCCCCGAGCAGATAATATCAGCAGCCCACCTTCCGCAGATATTAGACGGTGCCCTTCGCCCGCTCCCGGCGTTTAGCGATGGTGATACGGGCCAACTCCCTCATCGTTATCGGTACCGCGCCGTTGGATATGGCTTTATCCCGTGCGCTCATGCAAACGTCGTAGTGGTCGCCTTGGAACCACTTGCGGGCCACACCGATCGCCGCAGCCATTTTGTGCAGCTCTTCGTCCGTGTCCGCTATAAGGTGGCTCATCTTCATGCGTCCGTGGCGCCCCATTGGCACTCGGTACATGTCGTCGACGTATACGGGCATCTCCTAATCCTCCCACGCCACCCACGCCGCATACTCCGCACCATTCGCCGACCACGCCGCAGCATTCGCCGCCAGACAAAACAACTGATGGAATTCCTACACTCCATAGCGTCTCGCCTTTCATACCCTTCCGGGTGTATCCTTCAGCGGTTGTCAGCTTGTAAACGGTTTCCATTACTCTTCTCTATTATCTACAAGACGTGCGCGTATCGCTTTTTCTATGTGGTTTTTCAGCCACGGGTCTTTGCGATCGTACCAATCGTCTGCATCGGATAGAAACAAAGCAGCGACAAAGACGTCTGACACAGCGTCGTTTATCATGCCTTGATCGCACCCTTCGTCGCGGATTGCCTGAAGGTATTCATCAGATATTTCCCGAACAACGTCATTAGCATGCGCGCTGACCTTGTCGTAATCTCTGTCGGAGATAAGCCATTCGTCTTGTAGGCCAATCGAGCGAAGGGTGCTGACCATCAGAGTTAACTCTTTGGTGTGATGTTCGAAACGGTGACAATTCCACCTTCGTTTTTGGTTATGAGTATGATGCACGCGTTCGGCGTACCATCTGTATCGGTATTTGCCATGATCATGTCGCCAACGCGCAGATGGTAATTAGCTGAATTGAAATAATATTGCTCTACTACTTCGGACAAAGTATCGGTAGTAGTGTAATGCCGAAGCATAAAGCCGTTAGCGTAAGCGAGAACACTAAGATTTTGTGGGTTGTAAGACACACTAATTACTCCTTATTGGTGGCTCCGCCCTAGGACTTACGCAGTCTGAAGCCGACACAATCTAGAGTACACGAAGGCTGTACTCCCTCAGACCGACCACACAACGTTATATTACATACCGTCTGCGCGAATAACCCACTGATTTGCCAATTCCCACTGACCACGCTTGGCCGCTTCCATCGCGATCATGTAATTGAAACACTTAGACGAGTAATCAGACCACTCCAAAGCGCCAAAGATGAACTTGGTGCCTTTACCACAAATACCTGCATTTGACAGTGCAGTAGGAGCCTGTGCAAGTGCAGCGCCAACTGAGGTAGTATCAGACTTAGATGAGTTATTAGACGACTGTCCTTGACCTTGATACGCATCTCCGCCTTCACTCGCCGCGCCCGCAACAGCGGAGGCCGCGGCTGAGGCAACGATTGGGTTGGCGTGTGCGACCGGAACAAACGCAAGTAGTCCAAGAGCTAGTACAACGCGCTTCATTTGTGTGTATCCTTGCTGAGTGATAGTTCTCTTACTCAAATATGCACTATTCAGTTTTTTTGTCTATAATAGACTTTAGTAGTTCAAATTGTTTTTCACTGAGTAACATTCTTTGTCCATATTCTTCAAATGCGTCCATAGCACTATTTACAAAGTTCTCTTCAAATGGAGTTGTTACACAATCATAAGCCTCAATTAACAGTTCATCGAATTCCTCTTCATCATCTACGAAGTCTAAAATCGTTGTCCTATTCTGACCAGATGACATCTTTAACTCCAAACTCTACAATACAGCTTGCGCATCCAATGCAAGGTTTTGCTAGTCCATATGTCATATATCCATTTACGTATTTAGCTCTAGCTACGTATAATGTACAACCTTGTAGATTGTGCAATACACGAAGAGCATTCTTTATTGCGTTTACTTCTGCATGTAGATATATTTTATGTTCGTGAGAACCATACTTCGCTGCCATTGGATGGGACTTTTTACAATTAACTCCAATGGAAACCAAACGATTACGTTTTACTATACACGCAGCTAATCTTGCTTTACCAGTTGGTTGTAAATCTCTAGCGATTGTGAAACAGTAATGTAACCAATCTTTATGAGACATCTTTACTTTTTTGTTAAATGTTCTCATAGATTGTTGATAGTGTGTCTTGTATTTTATCAAACTCTTCTAGGTTGTTTTTGTATCGAGTGTATAATTCATACGGTATTTCTATTCGACGACCGCTGCCTTCGTCATCATCTAACGTATATACGGGATACCATTCATCTATACCAATCTTCGCCTTCATTACCAAGTACTCACACAAATGTGTTATTCACATACGCTAATGCATGGAAGTACGCAGATATGTATGCATCATCTGCATCTACACAGATAGTCCAACGTACTGGAGGACTGTATGGTGCAGCGATCGATCCATCTTCTAGACCCTTTTGTTCTGCATACTGCACCATATCAGCCTCAATCATTTATTCTACTCCATCTAATCCTATCTTACGATCAATATAACACACCAGTGCTTCGTCTGGTTCTGTGTACAAAGACACAACAGTTAACTCATCGTACCCAAAGTACTTGCTTTTAAATCTTAACTCATTGGAACAGAAACTATTGACGCCTTTTATATGATGAGTAGACAAACGTATTTCAGATACGGAATTGAACTCAATATTTACCATAAATCATTACTCCTGTATTTGGTAGCCGTGCCCGGACTCGAACCAGGATCGTACAGTCATCTACTGCTCACGAGAGGTATAAGCTCTCCGCTCTACCATTGAGCTACACGGCTATCTGTGTTTCATTCAGTAGTGACACGGTACACAAAGAATAAGCGTTTGTCAAGTTGTATTTTTGCAACATTAAAGTAGTTTTGTGCTCTTTTTGTTCTTTTTGTCGATGAGTGGCACGGTTGACAGTGCGCGTGACATGCAAGATGTATCATATATTACAGATACACTCTTTCTGGCACGAGTTACAGCAGTGTAGAAGTTATTTCGATACAATAATGCTCTATGATCTTTTGATATTATGTAGAATACCTCATTAAATTCGTTACCTTGAGATTTGTGTGTAGTTATAGCATAAGCGAGATCAATATCCTTTTGTGGATTTGCTACACACTCTTTGCCTTTGTATTCGAATGATACTTCAGTTGGAATGGATGCTACTTCTGTACCAAAGTCAATTACTAGTTCACCATAAGGAGTAATGTCTACTACAATGCCGACTTCACCATTCATTAATCCATACTGGCCCAAATCATACCAGTTTTTAGTGATAGTTACTTTATCATTAATTGCAATATAGAATTTACTCTCACGCTTGTCCCACGAATGTCTATCTACCTCAACTCCATCTATGTATGATGGATTAAATCGCTTCTGCAAGATTGCATTTAACGCTACAGTGCCCGTGAAACCTTTCTTTCCAGGACAAATTACTTGATTATCTAGTGTAGCATAATTATCTGTAATACGAGATAATAATGAGTCGATATGATTCTTTGTTGGAATCAATTTAAAATCGTCAAACTGTCTAGGGTGCATACCCTTTGTAATCTTTACTCCATTTTCAATTATTCCTGAGCCTTCACCTTGTCTGTATATAGTAGATAATCTAACACCTAATTCTTTTGGTGGTCCAACATTAGACCGTTTGTATAGTGCATGCCAAAATGGAGGATCTTCATCTGTATCCTCTATTGGTGGCAACTGATTCATATCGCCAAACATACGCACAATGCCACCAGATGGCATAGCTTCATATATTTGTCGAGCTAGTGTAGTGGTAACCATAGATGCTTCATCAATAAACAGACAATTGCAGTCTAATGGTTTGGTTCGATTGCGAGAAGGATAACCTTGTTCTAGTGCTTTACCTGTATCTTCGTCTACTTCTCCAGGTGAAGGATATTCTAACAGCTTGTGTATTGTTCTGGCTTGTATTCCAGTTGCTTGTGTTATTCGTCGCGCAGCCTTGCCTGTAGGTGCGACCATTGCACACATCCAGCCTTTGCTGCTTAGACGCTCATACGCTTGTCGGAGAATTGTCGTCTTTCCAGTGCCCGCTGGTCCAGTAACTGCTGCTACACGTTTTGATTTATCACAACATAGTTCAACTGCGTCTAGTTGTGTTGTATCTAGTGTATGTTCTTCCATCAATTACTCCAACGATATATAAGCCTCGCTTCGTCCAATTCAAAGCTTTCTGTGGTATGTACCTTATACCATAGATGCGACAAATCGACACCAGACAATAAAGCGTTCTGGTATGCTTTCATTACATCATATAAAGGCACAATCACTTTTTCCATTGTATGGACTGGGGAGAGCGCTATTACTCTCCCCGTCGCCTCATTAGTTAGAGTTGAATATCGAAGGTCACAACATCCTTCGAGCGATTTGCAAGAACGCCGAGGACAAACGCCTTTTCGTCCTTGGTGGCGATTACAATACGCACCGATCCGCCAGGCACAACATTGCCATTTGCATCGAGAACTTCTGCGATGACATTGATTGGCTTCTGGACGCGCGGTCCGGCAGCACGTGCTCGCTTTGGCTTCGTTGTAACTTCGGGACTAGTGTCAACAACAGTATCGGTCTTGGTCATTGGTCTGTTTCCTTAGTAGGGTTCAATTGCGTTCTATGAGAGCTAATCTAGCGAACTCGACGTGGTAAGTCAATGGCTAATCGACAGGATCAATGGATTTGATTGTTGCACGTAGCTCGCCCTGCCATGAATCATGGCCGAGTGTAAGCTTCACGTTACTGCCTACCAATTCGGCTAGGCATTCGTCTGCGAGTCCCCATGCGCCGGTTAGATCGTCTCGACGCGTAAAACGCAGCTTGCCAGTGTACCCATGAGATTGCATCAACTTTTTGACACGCGCCAAGCCGCGCCGTGATGGTTGCGGACCTTGGCCACAATCCACCACGGTTCCACCATACGGACTAAATAGCTTTGTTCCTTCTGGTGCATTTTCAGCATCATAATCAGCAGGATATTCCGTTGTGTCAATCTTATATTCGATATTGATCTTTGGGTCGCCCTTCTCACTTACAAAGTAAGTATGAGAGAGAACTTCCCCAATGTAAGACTGTTTTGGTAGTGGATCAATTGCATCAATATCATCCATTGATACAACATAATCATCTACGTCAACGATTGGTTCAACTTCATCTTCCATTTCAGGTGCCTTTGACTTAAATGCCACGATATCAACCTTTTACTGATAGTTTGTTAAATCCATTGGATACCCAATCTTCATACCACTTTGTAATTGTGTCTCCTTTTTCTGTTTTTTGATCATAATTCCATGTTATTGTACTTTGTGTACTCGCATCAAACATTCTTGTTTTCATTGGCTTGAAATATCCTTTTGGTCTTAATGTAATAAGACGCTTTCCGTTTATGTCTTGCATATGCCAAACTTCGGAAAAATCAGCAGGTATCTTGAAAGATAAGCTACTTCCTAACGTCATGGTGTGATGAAGCATGTTGCCTTTTTCGTCTGTAGTGGGCGATCCCTCATGTGCAATCACAATTAGGTGGCATCTACAACGTACAGCAATAGCATGGATATTTCTAATTGCTTGAGTAACAAGCATATTCTTAATTCCGTATCCTGTAAATCCAGGAGATTCAAATGAAACTTGTTCTTTTCCTTTAGCAAAGGCCGGACCCACTTTCATAGAGCGGCCAAATGCCTTTTCTCCATGTGTAGTGGCTGAATCCCAGATTATGCTGGATACTTTAGAGTCACGAATGTGCTCTTCTAGTGCTCGAAGGTCTTTATTATTCTCTACCTTAAATCTATCGGTAATTGCGTCTGGTTCAGATGATAGGTCAAGTATTTCTATTTCATCTGACGTCTTGATTGACGCCGATCCGCCCTTATCCCATTGGATGCAATATATAGGACGTGGTGCGGTATAAGCAAGCACAGACTTACCGCATCCAGGTGTTCCCCATATAATACAGTGAAACAGTTCTTGAACAGATGTAAGTTTACGAGACTTTACACCAGCAAATGAGAATTCTGTCATGCTTGTTCCTTAGTTGGGTCCCAAATATGAGTTTCCATTTCACTGTTGAATATTTCTTTTCTATCTTCAAGTTCTAGATCACAAAACTCTAATAAAGAACAGACAGAATTAAATCGATAACATGCATTAGGACGCATCTCTGCATCGTACGGATTGTTACTGAATTTGGCTACATTATTAACGTTGTATTTTACCCAATTCAGGAAGTCGGATATTTTAGAGTTAGTCATTTGGTATTGTGTACGTAAATGAGGGAGCAGTTTTTCACTCTTAGTTTGTGGCACTTGCAATGCTTCTAAGATAACGTAATCTTCAACCGCATCTTCACCATATAACGCTTTTAGTGCTACATGATAGCCAACGATTTGTGGATTTGTTTTATACTTTGCTATATACAAATCATCTATACGGGCAGCAGTCTTGTATTCTACAGGAATTAGTTTGCCTCGCGAACTGCGCTGTATACAGTCAATTACACCTACATACCGATGGTTGTCTAATGTTATATCAAACTTAACTTCAACATCAACTATTTCTAGTCCATGATTTTGTCTATCTGCCCAATAGATACAAGCTTTTTCCAGTTTCTCAGGAGATTTCTTTTTGCTGTTATCGTCTGGTAGTTCAGATGCATATAAAGCCTCTAGTGCAAACGCTGTACGATGCGAATCGTCTCTAGACGCTTCAGCAGCCGAATGCATGTATTCCAATGTATCTTCGCTAAACAATTTAGTTAAAAGTGCACCATTACTATATGCATTGTAAGCAGCAAAGAAGTTGTGGCATGCTGTACCAGCAATTAGGTTGTCGTTTGGTTTGTAACTTAGATACTTATTGTGGCGATACGTGATTAGTCCATACCTAGGACAAGTACACATTGCGTCTAGTGTGGTGTGATCGTACCACGGCAGAGTTTGGTTGGTAGTTGATTTGATGTTCATCAAACTTCAAACTCCACTGTAACAGGTACCACTACAACGCGATCGTGAAGTATTTCTGCAAGTTCATTTGCATCAGTTTCGGTTTGTTGTACTCCATATACGTACCAACCTAATACATCATCTGTCTGTCGCATAACTATATATGCAATCTTGGTTATCTTCTTTGTAATATTTACTAAATCATTTTCATGGTCTTCGATACCATTATACAATCCATCTTCTTTGTAAAAACAAATAGACTCCCTATTTTCGTTCGTAAGCATTACTAGAGCCACTATAGGATATGAACTTTTAGCATCAGTACAGATTATGCGCGCAGGCTTGCCATCACGAGTTCTGACTGGTTTAGTGGGATCTAATTTAT
>Ga0075163_10000554_pt1 | contig 48038 bp, 41 predicted proteins | sample JI1023141ADNA_FD_71478 | JGI IMG/M metagenome (GOLD analysis project Ga0075163, IMG submission 71478) | Wastewater effluent complex algal communities from Wisconsin, to seasonally profile nutrient transformation and Carbon sequestration -... | ecosystem: Engineered > WWTP > Effluent > Algae...
TGTTCCAGCCAGGGGACCGGCCCGACACCGAGGTCGATCAACAGCACGTCGAACGGCGTCCCCGCAGAGACGAGCTCGCTGGCGGTGGCTGCGCTCGCGCAGGCCACGACCGCGTGACCGCCCCGCGCGAGCACGCGGTCGATGCTCCGGCGCACGTGGGGGTTGCCGTCGACAAGGAGGATCTGGGCCACAGGGGTGCCGCTTCGAGATCGGAGCGCCCCACAAGGTTACGAGCGAGATCAGAAGTCGCGGGTGCGGCCGCGCTCGAGCACGTCGAGACAGAGCCGCTTGAGCGCATCGGCCCACTCGGGGTCGGTCTTCGCGAGGCCGATCAGCCCGGAGACCAACGATTCCTGCGGGATCGCCAGCAGCGCCTGCTGCAGGACACCGAGCCCGGCCTCGGCCTCCTTGCGCTGCGCCTCGAGGTGATAGAGCGTGATCGCGACCGTGTGCTTGCAGAACTGCCGGCGCTGACCGTGCGGGCACGTGCACTCGTAGCCGAGGCCATCCTCGCGCATCGAGATCCGCACCTGGTACGGCGCGCCGTCACTCTTCACCACTCCCTTGAGCTCGCCGCCGTCGGCGATCACCTTCTCCACGCGTCCCTCGGCGAACACCTGCTGGCCGCGCTCGAACAGCGAGCTCCCGACGATCGCGGCGAGCGTGCCGCGATGCAGGACGTTGGCGATCTCGGACATCGCGCGCAGTCTTGCACGGAATTGCGGGCTTCCGCCCGGTGGTGATCTTCCCGCTTGCCGACCGAGCGATCACTCGCGATGCTCGTCGCCATGCCGCAGTTCGAGGTCACGCAGCTGGCTCGCACGCGCGAGCTGACGGCGATGCGTGCCCGCTGCAACGGGTGCGATCCCGCGCGCCCGTGCGACGAGCATGCGCGCGGTGCGTCGATCTGGTTGGTCACCGCGGGCGCGTTCCAGCTGCGCGATCGCCACGGCATCCACGCCCTCGATCCGACGCGCGTGTTGCTGATGCCGGCCGGCCACGCGTTCGTGATCCGTCACCCCGCCGGCCCCGACACCTGCGTGTCGTTTCACGGCCCGCTGGTCGATCGGCTGATCGAGCACGCGCGCCTCGCCCCACTCGCCAGCTCCCGTGCGGCGCGGCTCGCGTCGGAGATCGCGGCGTGGCGTCGCGGCGAGCCCGACGAGCTCGCGGTCGCCGAGGAGTTGATCGCGCTCGCAGGCAGCGACGAGCCCCACGTGCGATCGAAGGCCGATCGCGCGGTCGTCTCCGCGATCGCGCACGTCCTCCGGCTCGATCTCGATCGCGGCACCTCGCTCTCCGAGGTCGCGGATCGCGCGGGCTACTCGCTGTTCCACGCGTGCCGCGTGTTCCGCGCCGCCACCGGGATGACGATCCACGGCTTCCGCCGCGAGCTTCGCCTGCGCCATGCGCTGGCGCGCCTCCTCGACGGTGACGAGCCCCTCGCCGAGATCGCGGATGCGTGTGGCTTCGCGAGCCAGTCGCACCTGACAAATCTGTTTCACGCGCGCTTCGGGATCACGCCCGCGAAGGCGCGCACCCGCGACGGGCTCGCGCGGCTCGCCGCGTGATCACTTGACCGGCAGGTCCGCCGGACCGATGCCCATCGCCGCGTAGCCCTTGTCGACGTAGACGGTGCTGCCGGTGATGCCGCTCGCGAGCGGGCTGCACAGGAACGCGGCGGTGGCGCCGACTTCCTCGGCGGTGAGCTTGGCGGTGAGCGGCGAGTTCTTCGACGTGTACTCGATCATCTGATCGATGAACCCGATCGCGCTCGCCGCACGCGAGGCGAACGCGCCCGCCGAGATCACGTTGACGCGATGGCCCCACTTGCGACCTGCCTCGTACGCGAGCAGGCGGGTGTCGCTCTCGAGCGCCGCCTTCGCCGACGACATGCCGCCGCCGTAGCCCGGCACCGCGCGCTCCGCCGCCATGTACGACAGCGAGATGAACGCGCCGGGCGCGCGCGTCACCGGACCGAGGTGCTGGATCAGCGAGACGTTCGAGTACGCCGACGCCGAGACCGCGCTGAGGTAGCCCTTGCGCGAGGTCTCGAGCAGCGGCTTCTTGACCTCGGAGCCGTTCGCGAGCGAGTGCACGACGATGTCGACGCCACCATCGGCGGCGACCTGCGTGGCGAGCCCGCTGATCGTGAAGTCACCGAGGTCGCGATAGCGGCGGCTGTCGCGGACCTCCGCGGGGACGTCCTCGAGCTTGTCGTACTCCGCGTCGAGCGGGTAGATCTTGTCGAACGCGAGCTTGCTGCCGTCGGGCATCGCGAGCGACGCGTCGAACTTGCCGCGCTCGAGCATGGTCTTGAAGATGCCGAGCGCCGGCGGCCAGGTGGCCACCGAAACCTTCGCCCCGGCCATGGCGAGGTGCTTCGCGATGGCGAATCCAAAGCCGCCGTCATCGGCCACGCCTGCCACGAGGGCGGTCTTGCCCGTGAGATCGATCTGCAACATGGAGGTCTACATCCCGCGAATCCCGAGGGTAATCAAGGGCCTCGGCGGGCGGTTCGCAGGGTGTCTAAGACTGCCAGGACGACGCGACCAAGGTACGACATGTGTCGTCCGTATCATCGACCAATGCGCGCCGCCCTCGTTGCTGCCCTCCTGGCTCTCCCTGCGCTCGTTCACGCGGAGCCGTCGTTCCCCACGCTCGGGGTCTGGAAGAACACGGTGAAGAACAAGGGCGTGACGGGCTCGGCGTTCACGCCGGTCTCGCACGTCCTCTACCTCAACGACTGCAAGCCGAACGGCTGCGTCGTCAAGGCGGGTGCCCAGTCCGGCACGGATGACTCGCGCACCAACACGTCGAGCATCGCCGAGTCGCAGCGCACGCTGAGCGCGTTCCCGTACGGCTACTGGGACGAGCTCGTCGCCTGCGTGCAGGACACGTTCGCGCCGTTCGATATCCAGATCACCACGCAGGATCCCGGCACCGCGCCACACTTCGAGGTGATGATCGGCGGCACGCCGCAGCAGCTGTCGAGCGATCCTTTCCTCGCGGGCGCCGGCGGCGTCGCGCCGTTCATCGATTGCTCGACGACGCAGGACAACGTGATCTCGTTCGTGTTCGCCGAGGTCGTCAACAACCTGCCGTTCCTGTGCGGCGCCGTGGCGCAGGAGGCCGCGCACGTCTGGGGCCTCGACCACGAGCTCAACCCCGACGATCCGATGACGTACCTCGAGCTCGGCAGCGACAAGCGGTTCCAGAACACGGCCTCGCAGTGCGGCGAGTACCTCGAGGGTCAGATGCCCGGCTCCGACGGCCCCCGCGCGTGCTTCTGCGGCGGCCCGACGCAGAACAGCTTCGCGTTCATATCGAGCACGTTCGACAACAGCAACCTCGGTCCGGCGAGCGCGATGATCACGTCGCCGACCGAAGGGCAGTTCGTACGTCCCGGCGCGCCGATCCGCGCGACGCTCGATTCGCAGCTGCAGTTCGACAAGGGCCAGCTCTCGATCGACGGCGTGGTGGTCAGCCAGCTCGACTCCGCGCCCGTCGCGACTACCTTGCCCGCGTCGGTCGCCGGCGGCAGCCGTCAGATCACGGTCGCGCTGACCGACACCGGCCAGCGCACGGCGACGGACTCGGTGACGGTGCGCGTGCTCGGCAGCTGCGCCGCGGGCTGCGAGACCGGGTTCGCGTGCCTCGAGAATTTCTGCGTGCCGGGCAGCAACGTCGCGGGCGGACTCGGCGCCAGCTGCTCGAACAACGAGGAGTGCATCACCGGGACGTGCGCGATCGCCGGCGAGGAGACGCACTGCACCGGGGCGTGCGCCGCGGATGGCTCCTGCCCCGATGGCTTCGACTGCCTCGACTCGAACATCTGCTGGCCGGCGAGCTCGGGCGGTGGATGCTCGGGCAGCGGTAACCCCGCGGGCTTCCTGCTGATCGGGCTGGGGTTCACCGTGGTGTTGCTGCGGCGCGGCCGTCGCAGCTGATCCCAGGGCTCGTCGATTTTGTTGGTTTTGACGAGGGCCAGCTTCTACCGTCTGGCCCGCATGAGAGTCGTCGTCTTCGCCTCGCTCCTGGCCTCGTCGAGCGCCCTCGCCGAAGCACCGAAGCCGCCCGTCGTGTTCGAAGGCCGCGTGATCAACCGCGGCGTCACGCCGCCGAGCACGCTCTCGATCTCGCGCAAGCTGTTCCTCAACGACTGCATGCCGAACGGCTGCGTCGTCACCCGCGCCAACTTCCGTCAGGACAGCTCGCTGACCAACCGGTCGAGCATCCCCGATGGCCCGATCGGCGGCACCAAGACCCTCGCCGCGTACCGCTGGGGTGACGCGCACTGGGACAAGCTCGTCGAGTGCGTGCGCGACACCTTCGCGCCGTTCAACATCGAGATCGTCACCGACGATCCGGGCCCGAACGTCGCGCACCACGAGGTGATGATCGCCGGCACGTCGCGCCAGCTGTCGGCGAACCTCGATGCCGGCGGTGTCGCGCCGTTCATCGATTGCGGCGCCACCGCGGACAACGGGCTGTCGTTCGTGTTCGCGTCGCAGACCAACGGCATCCCGTTCCTGTGCGCGGCCGTCGCGCAGGAAGCGGCGCACGTCTGGGGGCTGGACCACGAGCTCGATGCCGACGATCCGATGACGTACCTCGATCTCGGATCGAGCAAGCGGTTCCAGAACAACACCGTCAACTGCGGCGAGGTGGAAGGGCAGCCGTTCACCTGCCGCTGCGGCGACACCACGCAGAACAGCTTCGCGTACATGCGCCAGCAGTTCGGCCTGTCGCCCTCGCTCGCCGAGACCAAGATCGAGATCGTGCGCCCGCTCGAGGGGCAGTACGTGCCGCCGAAGTTCGCGATCAGCGCGACCTATGAATCGCCGCTCGAGCTCAACAGCGGCACCCTCGCGATCGACGGCCAGCCGTTCCAGACCATCCCGGAGGCCAACGTGGTGTTCTCGTGGGTCGCCCCCGAGGAGTTGCCGCCGGGTCCGCACACGTTGACGATGGGTGTGGTCGACGAGGCGGATCGCACCACGATGGTGAGCGTCAACATCAACGTGCTCGCGAGCTGCAAGAACGGCGCGGCGTGCCCGTCGAACACCGTGTGCTTCGGCGAGCTGTGTCAGCCGCTCGATGGCAATGCCGGTGGCCTCGGTTCGACCTGCACCGACAACACGGATTGCATCACCGGTCAGTGCGCCTCCGACGGCGAGCAGACGCTGTGCAGCGGCGCGTGCGAAGGCGGCACCAGCTGTCCGTCGGGCTTCGAGTGCTTGACCGAGGCGAACCTGTGCTGGCCCACGTCGGGCGGCGGATGCTCGGTCGGTGGCAACGATGGCGCCGTGTTCCTGCTCCTCGGCCTCGCGGGCTGGTTCGCCGCCCGTCGCAAGAAGTGACCCTCAAGGCGAGCGTGATGCGCGGGCTCGCGCGTCTCGCACTAAGGCGTGGTCCCGCGAAGCTGATCGGCCGGCGCCGGCAACGCGGCGTCGATCGCGACCTCGATCCCCAGGTCGCGGCGGTGCTCGAGCTCCAGCGCCGTATGAAGCTGACGTCGATCGAGACCTTCGAACCTGCCAAGGCGCGCGTGGTCGCGGAGCAAGGGCTCTCGATCCTCGATGTCGAGCTCGCACCGATGGCGCAGATCGTCGAGACCGCCTCGCTGACCACGTACATCCCGCACGGCGCGACGGACGACTGGATCGTCTACCTGCACGGCGGTGGTGGCGTGATCGGGTCGGTGAAGGGCTCCGAGCCGGTGACGCGGTTGCTCGCCGCGCAGACCCGGTGCACCGTCGCGTCCGTCGAATATCGGCTCGGCCCCGAGCACAAGCATCCGGCGGCGATCGAGGATGCGGTCGCCGCGTTCGAGACGATCCGCGCGCGGGCGAAGGGTCGCGTGGTGGTCGCCGGGGACAGCTTCGGTGGCTTCCTGTCGACCCACGTCGCGCGGCGCGCGAAGCCGGATCTCCAGGTGCTGATCTACCCGATGACCGATTCGACGATGTCGAAGCCGTCGCTCGATCGCTATGCCGATGGCTACCTGCTGACCAGGTCGATGATCACGTGGTTCCGCGGCCACTACTTCCACGACACCGACGATCGCCGCGCGGCCTCGCCCCTGTTCTGGACCGACCCGCCCCGCGTCCCCGCGATCGTGATCACGGCCGGCTTCGACCCGCTCGTCGACGAGGGCGACGCCTACGCCGGCGCGCTCCAGGCCGCCGGGGTCCGGGTCATCCATCGCCGGTATCCGTCGCTGGTGCATGGCTTCCTGAGCTTGTCCGGAGGCGTCGCAGCCGGGCGCGCCGCGATCGACGCGATGTGCCGCGACATCGTCGCCGAGCTCGGGCACGACGACAAAGTTGGCCATTCGAAGGTGGGTGATACGATCGTTTCCAAATGACGGCGGTCCTGATCGCGATGGCCGACATCGGCGCTGCGATGCCGCTCGAGGAGCAGCTGAACGCCGCCGGTGTCGTCGCGAAGTGGGACGCGCAGCAGGTCGATGGTCCGCGCGGTGCGACGCTCGCGATGGTCGTGCTGGTCGATGCCGATCACCTCGGTGACCGGCTAGCTTCGGTCACCGAGCAGTGGCGCGATCAGCTGTCGGTCCCCGGCGTGGTCGCGCTCGGCAGCTCCGCGGTTGCGCGTGCGCAGGCCCCACAGGCGCGCGTCACGCTGCTCGCGGCGGGTGCGCGGATCGAGACCATCATGACCGCGATCAAGGAGGCCGCGAAGCTGCGGCTCGCCTCCGGCATGCGCTGGCCGGTGATGCGCGCGGCCGTCGGGCTACCGCCGGTCGCCGAGAGTCCCGCGCACTGGCAACCCACGCTCGCCGCGGCCCGGGCGGTCGATCTCGAGATCCCGCGCGCGACGCTGCGCTGGCACGCCTCCCACTACGTGACCCCGACCAAGAAGCTCGAGGAGCTGCGCGAGGACCGCGTGCTCACCGTGCCCGAGCTCGAGGCGATCAAGGTGATCGACGGCACGCGCACCGTGCAGACCCACGTCAAGGCCGGCCCGCTCGATCCCATGCAGACCGCGCGGCTGTACTGGGCGCTCGGCTCGATCGGCGCGCTCGACTTCACGGCGGAGGTGCGCGACGTCGCGACCGGACCGCGGCGCCTGCTCTCGGACTTCCGCGACCACCTGCGCGCGCGGACCAAGCGCCTCGAGGGCAGCACGTTCTACGACGTGCTCGAGCTGACACCGCTCGCCGAGTACGAGCACATCGAGGCCGCGTACGAAGCCGTCGCGAGCCGATTCTCGCCGCAGCTGCTCGAAGCGCACGATCTCTCGGAGCTGCACGCGCTGGTCAAGCCGATGTGGGAGCTCGTCGAGAAGGCGCGGTCGGTGCTCGTCGATCACGCGGCGCGCGGGCGCTACCACGATTGGTTGCGCAGCAAGCTGCCGTCGCTGAGGACGATCTGGGCGGTCGATCCGTCGGCGGTCCACGCCGCGGAGGCCGCGTTCGTGCGCGGGCAGCGCGCGCTCGGCGATGGCGATGTCCACAAGGCGATGAGCGATCTCGCGGTCGCGTGCCGCCACTTCCCGGGGCACCCGGAGTACGAGGCGAACTTCGCGTGGGCGCGCTATCGCGTCCAGGTGTCGTCGGGCAAGGACCGCGTCGAGGGTGCGGTCGCCGAGCGCAAGCACCTCGAGGCGCTGCTGATCGGCTGCCGGCCGTGGCCGAAGGCGCTGGTCCCGCTCGCGCTGCTGTGTGCGGCGAGCAACGACGCGGACTCCGCGCGGTGGCACCTGCACACGGCGCTGACGATCGATCCCACGATCCCGGCGGCGGCGCAGCTCGCGCAACGCCTCGGCATGCGCCGCTACTGAGCACAGCCGCGCTACGATGCTCGGGATGCGATGGTGGTGGTTGCTGATCTGGGTTGGCTGTTCCAGTCCACCAGCACCTCGGGTCATCGCGGCGCACCCCGCGACCGTGCCCGCGCGCGCCCTCGCCCCGACCCGCGAGGCACCGCCACCGCCGGAGAAGCGGCTGCCACGGACCTTCGCGCCGACCTCGCACGACGTTTCGTTGAGCGTGACCGAGACGTTCGTCGACGGCGTCATGCGCATCACCGGCACGATCACCGAGCGCACGTCGGTGGTGTATCTCCACGCGATCGACCTCGCGATCTATCGCGTGACCGCGAGCCACGCCGGAGCGAGCACCGAGCTCGGCGTCGCGATGCAACCTGCCTCGGAGACGATCGCGCTCGTCCCCGACACCGCGTTCGAGCCCGGCGAGTGGACCTTCACCATCGAGTATCGCGCGCCGATCCTCCAGCATGGCGAGGTCGAGCTCGGCGCGTATGGCACGTCGAAGAATCCATCGCGCGGCGTGTTCGCTCAGCTCGTCGCGGGCAAGCGCTTCACCTTCACCCAGTTCGAGCCGATGGAGGCACGTCGCGTGTTCCCGTGCATCGACGAGCCAGACCGCAAGGTGCCCTGGAAGCTCTCGGTCGAGACCTCGCGTGGCGAGCTCGCGGTCAGCAACACGGTCGTCGAACAGACCGTCGAACGAGGCCAGCGAACGCGCTACGAGTTCGGGCGCACGCGGCCGTTGCCGTCGTACTTGATCGCCTTCGCGATCGGCCCGTTCGAGGTGGTCGATGCCGGGCGAGCGAAGTCCGGGGTCCCGATCCGATTCCTCGTGCCGCCCGGTCATCGAGGACCGGCGACCGCCCTCGCCACCTGGACGCGGCTCGCGCTGGATCGGGTCGAGCAGTGGACCGAGATCCCGTACGCGTACGGCAAGCTCGACCTCGTCGCCGTCCCGCGCACCGGCCCGCACTGGTGGGCGATGGAGAACGCCGGCATGGTGACGGTGGCCCTGCCGGCGCTCGGCGATCCGAGGGAGTTCGTCACCACGCTGCTCCACGAGCTGGCACATCACTGGTTCGGCGACCTCGTGACGATGGCGTGGTTCGACGACGTCTGGCTCAACGAGGCGTTCGCCACCTGGCTCGCGGCCAAGCTCCGCATCGCCAACGTGCCGTCGACGCCGCCGGAACCATCGCGCCCCTTCGTTCACGAGACGTTGCCCGACGTCTCGACGATCCGGCCGAGCCTCGAGGAGAGCTACGATCGACGCCGCCTCGCTCCCTACATTCCGGGCGATAAGGGCGCGCGGCTCGTCGAGGGGCTGGAGCGCTTGCTCGGCGAGGAGCGGTTCGCAGAGGCGATCCGCGGCTATCTGCGCGCCCATGCGGATGGCAACGCCACCTCGAAGGACCTCGTCGCCGCGCTCGCCTCGACGTTCGGTCAGCCGATCGAGCCGATGATCATGGCGGCCCTCGATGGCGGAGCGACGCCGGTGATCACGATCCGCCCGAGCTGTTCGGGCAAGCCGTCGTTGCGCGTCGAGATCAAGAGGCCGGCGACGCCGGTCGTGACCTGCATCGCGTTCGATGCCGCGGGCAAGCGCGCGGATCGCTGCATCACCATCGCGCGCGACCCGGTCTCGATCCCGCTCGCAACTTGCCCGCGCTGGTTCTTGCCGGAGCCGCGCCGGTCCGAGCTGATCGACTACACGTTCGGGCAGGCGGAGCTTCGGCCCGTACTCGACCATGCGTGGCCCCTCCTCTCCCCCGGCGAGCAAGCGCTGCTGCTCGACTACGAATGGAAGAACCCGGCGATCGATCTCGAGCTCGCGACCCGCCTCGCCGACTCCGACGATCTGGCAGCTCGCGAACGAGCAGGTCGCCTGCTCGCTCGGGTGGCGGCGAGTGTCCCCGAGGACCTGTGGCCCGCCTTCGAGCGCCGCGTGCGAGCGCAGTACACCGAGCTCGCGCGCTCGCACGTCGACGATGTCGGGTGGGAAGGGTCCGGCGCGCTGCTGGTGCTCGGGACGATCGGGGATCCCGTGCTCGCGTCGCTCGCAGCCTCCCGGGTCAAACCGGACGACAACCGCATCTGGCTGTACGGGTTCGCGATCCACGACCCGAAAACGCTCGAGCGGTTCTTCGAGAAGGATCAGCTGTCGGAGGTCTACTCGGCGATCGGCAGGCTGCCGAACGCACTCGACCTCGTCGCCCGCCACCCCAAGCTGCCGGCGTCCGCTGTCCATCGCGTTCTGAGCGGTCGTTGCACCACGCAACGCCGCGATCAGATCCAGAACATGGCCGAGCTCGACGACGTGCTTCGCCGGCGAGCCCTGGCTGCGCTCGATGGCTGCCTCGCCACCGCGAAACCACTCGAGCCCGTGTTGCGGCGCTGGCTTCGCTGATCCAAGAGTCGCGCGGTTCGTGGCAGATCACGCGCGCGCGGAGTAACGTCACCGCGTGCGCGACACCGAGGACCGGCTCCATGCCGCACGGCCCGGCACGATCGAGGCCGAGCTCGTCGCGATCGCCCTCGAGGCCACCGGCGCCGAGCACGGCGCGCTGTTCGTGTGGGACAAGGAAGCCGGCGGGTTGGCGCTCGTCCATCACGTCGTCAACGGCGTGACGGTGACGCTGCCGCGCGTGGTCAAGAAGGACGAGGAGACGAAGGCCGGCATCGCGTTGCACGTGTTCGAGAGCGGCGAGCCGTACCTGTGCCCCGAGACGTCGCGGGATCCGCGGTACACGCGCTACCTGATCGATGTCGGCGCGATCGCGGCGGCGCCGCTGCGCTACCAGAAGCGCGCGATCGGCGTGCTCACCGTGTCGTCGCTCAAGCCGCGCGGGCTGGACGACAAGGCGCTGCGCTCGCTGACGGCGATCGCCGACGTCGCGGCGCCGTTGTTGCGGCGCGCGCAGGTCGACAAGCTGTCGCGCCAGGCGACGGGCCGGCCGCTGATGATCAAGGGGTTGTCGCCGGCGTGGCACGAGGTGGAGCGCAAGCTCGAGCTCGCGGCCCCGACCAACGCGCCGATCCTGATCCGCGGCGAGAGCGGCACCGGCAAGGACCTCGTCGCGCGCGCGATCCACTGGAACAGCCGGCGCGCCGAGAAGCCGTACGTGGTGGTCAACTGCGCGGCAATTCCGGAGACGCTGCTCGAGTCGATCCTGTTCGGTCACGTCAAGGGCGCGTTCACCGGCGCGGCGTTCCACAAGGTCGGCGAGTTCCAGAAGGCGAACGGCGGCACCCTGTTCCTCGACGAGGTCGGCGAGCTGCCGGTGATGCTGCAGGCGAAGGTGCTGCGCGCCGTCGAGCAGGGCGAGGTCCAGCCGCTCGGCTCGAACGATCCGCCGGATCGCGTCGACGTCCGGTTGATCTGCGCGACCAACCGCGACCTCGAGGGGATGGCGAAGACGGGCGCGTTTCGCGACGACCTGTTCTACCGGCTCAGCGTGATGACGCTCGACCTGCCGCCGCTGCGCTCGTACAAGGACAACCTCGAGACACTCGCGAACGTGTTCCTCGAGCAATCCTCCAGCGCGCACGGCAAGGTCGCCCCGAAGCTCGGCACCACGGTGCTCGCGCGGCTGTCGGCGTACGACTTCCCGGGCAACATGCGCGAGCTCAAGAACACGATCGAGCACGCGGTGATCCTGTGCACCGGCGACGAGCTGCAGCCCGAGGATCTCCCGCGTCCGCTGCAGACCACCGCCGCGAAGCAGGTCAAGGAGAAACCGAAACAGCAGACCCTCGCCGCCGCGCGCGAGCTCTGGCTCGAGCCGCTCGAGCGCCAGTACCTCACCGAGCTGCTCGCGAAGCACGGCGGCAACGTCAAGGTCGCGGCGAAGGCGGCGGGCATCAACACGGTGACGCTGTACCGGTTGCTCAAGCGCCGCGGGCTCCAGCTCGGCCGCACGGTACGTCAGGACTAGGCATGCGATGCCGTCGTGCTCCGTACCGCGTCGCGAGCCGATCACGAGAGCGCGGCCGTCGCCGATCAGGCAACGGTCTACAGGGCTCCTAGATGTTCTGGAGGCGGCGCCGGATCGAGCTCGTTCCCGTCGGCGGCGAGATCGATGACACGTGTGCGGTGTTGACGATGATCGCGCGGTTTCACGGCCGCGACGTCGATCCCGCCGAAGTGCTGAATTTCCTCGAGCAGGTCGCCGAGGAGCCCGAGCTCGATCGCAGCGCGGCCGACATCATCCAGGCCGCCGCCGAGCTCGGGCTGTCCGCGACGGGCGTGCAGGTAGAGCATCCGCTGGGGTTCGCGCAGCTGACCTATCCGTGCGTCGGGCACCTCGCCGCCAGTGCGGATCGCGGCTCGGCGTTCGTCGTGCTCGAGGCGCTGGCCGGGCAGCAACTGTCGATCGTCGACCCGTACACGACCCGCAGCTCCCTGCCGATCGAGGAGCTGTTTCGACGCAGCTCCGGTGTCGTGATCGTGTTCGAGCTCGGACAGCAGCTCCCGCCGGCCGTGTTGCGGCGGTAGCTACTTGCGAACGGTGACGCCGGTGACGGCCCACTGCTCGCCGCGATACGCGAGGTAGGTGCCGGCCATCTTCGCGACGAACGCCAGCGGGAAGCTCAGCCAGACACCGAATTCGTCGAGGCCGAACCCGAAGCCGAGCAGCGCGGCGAGCGGGATCTGGACGAGCAGCGTGGTCCAGATGTTGATGCGGAGGCTGGTGCGTGTCGCGCCGGCCCCCTGGAGCATGCCGACGAGCGCGATGTTGATCGCCGCGGGCGCCATCGAGAGCCCGAGCAGGCGCATCCACTCGACGGCGTAGATCTCGAGCTGGGTGCCTTCCTTGACGTCGAAGATGCCGACCAGCACGTGCGCGAAGATCACGATGACGAGCGCGAGGCTCCACATCAGCACCGCGCACAGCAGCATCGACGAGCGGGTCACCGCGCGTGCCTTCGCGATGTCGCCGGCACCGAGCGCCTGGCCGACCAGCGCACCGGTGGCCTGCGAGACCCCGAGGCCCGGCACGAAGGCGAGCGCCTGGACGCGCAGCCCGAGGCCGTGCGCGGCGACCAGCGTGCCGTCGATGTAGCCGAGCATCCCGATCACGGTGAGGAAGCCGGCGTTGAGCACCAGCATGTCGAGCGCGGCGGGCCAGCCGATCTTGAACATCTCGCGCGCGAGCACGCGATCGACCGCGCGTGGGCGGAGCGACAGCTTGATCCCGGGGATCACGCCGCGGCGGAGCGCCGCCATCAGGATCACGACGTTGAGGAACTGCGCCACGATCGTGCCGATCGCCGAGCCGGTGACGCCGAGCGACGGCGCGCCCCAGTTGCCGAGCACGAGCATGTAGTTGAGGACGGCGTTGACGACGTTCGCGATCAGCGCACAGGCGAACGGCAGCCACGTATTGCCGACGCCGCGGAGCACGCCGGCGTAGAGCAGCCCGAGATAAAAGAACGGCGTCCCGAGCATCAACGGGCGCAGGTAGTCGGCGCCGAGCGCGGCCACCTCCGGCGCGGCACCCAGCCCGCGCAGGATCAGCTCGGAGAACACCGCGCCGATGATGCCGACGACGATGGCGAACATCACCGTCAGCTGCGACGCCTGCGCCAGCAGCACGTTGACACGCTCCATCGACTTCGCGCCGTACGCGCGCGCCACCAGCGCGACCGTGCCGACCATCAAGCCGAGCATCGCGGTCATCAGCAGGAACACGACCTGGACCGCGAAGCCGAGCGCCTCGAGCGCGTGCTCGGAGTTCGGCAGGCGACCGCACAGCGCCGAGTCGACGGCGAGCATCAACACCGCGAGGACGTTGATGCCGATGATCGGGAGAGCGAGCGAGAACAGCTGAGCCGGGATGCTCTTGCTTGGTGATGCCGACAGGCGCCTAGTTTATGCGGTCCGTACGGTCGCGGCGTCGTAGCGCGGGGATTTGATGACAGCGTAACGTCGACAAATCCGATGGCGAACAAGACGACCAGGACCAAGTCCGCGCCGAAACGGCAACCGGTTCGGCCTGTGTCGATCGACCTCGCCGCCGAGCTGACCGCCGCGAGCGCCGGAGTTGCGAAGGGCGCGTTTGCCGACGCCATCGCACACGTGATCACCGTGTGGACCGCTGCCCCGGTCGAACGGTTAGGTCCGATCGCCGCCGCGATCGATCGCCGGCTCCCTCGACTCGAGCTCCCCGCGAAGGTGAGCGCGCGCGAGGAGGCGTGGCTCGCGCTCGCCGCGAAGCACGATCCGAGCACGCTGCCCACGCTGCTCGGCTGCGACTGGCCGGTGCATCCGCGCGAGGCCAAGGCGCGGCTGTCGGAGCTGGTCGAGTTCCCGCCCGATCCGCGGATCGCGGAGGCGTTGATCAGGCTCCGCGCCGCGAAGCGCTACACCTCGAACGCGAGTGCGGCGTTCTGGAAGCTCGCGATGCTGACGCTTGGAACGTGGGGCGAGCCCCGCCTCGCCGAGCTCGCGCAGAAGGCGAGGAACGAGATCGACTGGTACAGCGTGTTCGAGCCGGTCCTCAAGAAGCTGAAGAAGTGGCCGGCGCCGGTCGTCCTCGACGTCAAGGCGACCCAGGCGCTCGCGGCTCTCGAGGCACTCGTCGCGGCCGAGCAGCCGACCTCGGGCGCGGATCTCGGCGCGTTGTTCGAGGCGGTCTACGACGATCCGGCCAGCGACGGGCCTCGCCTCGTGCTCGCCGATGCGCTGCTCGCCGAGGACGACGTGCGCGGTGAATTCATCCAGCTCCAGCTGTCGGGATCGGGTCGCAAGATCGAGGCGCGGATCACGGCGCTCCTCCGTTCCCACGGGCCGACGTGGCACGACAACCTCCCGATGACCGGCCCGCCGGTGTTTCGCCGCGGCTTCGTCGCCGAGGCCGTGGTCGCCGGCGTGCCCGACGGGAGACCGCTACGGAGCTGGCGTACCGTCGAGAAGATCACGTTCTTCGGCAACCCGGAGCCGGGCGCGTTCGAGCGGTTCATCACGCACGACCACCTCACGACGATTCGCTCGATCTGGAACGTCTCGACCGCGTGCTTGCCGGCGATCGCCAAGCGCTCGCTCGACTCGCTGCGCATCCTCGATGCCGGGGCCACGGTGACGGCCGCACCGCAGACGCGAGAGCTGTCGCTCGCCCAGGCAGGCAACGCGCCGCTGTCACCCATCCTCACCTGGTTCACGAGCAGTCCGTTCGCGGCGACGTGCGAGCGGCTGTGCGTCGATGCGACGGATGCGGCGCTTGACGAGGCGCTGCTGTGGTTCCAGCAAGCGAGCGTGCCGGCGCTGGTGCTGTCGTTCGGCGGTGCCGGGTGGAAGCTCGAGCTGTCGCACGAAGGCGCGGGCGTCGGACTGGTCGCGACATTTCAGGGCGGCTACTACGGTGAGCGCCCTCCCGAGCTGCTGGGACAGGTCCTGGCGCAACTCGCGCCGACCGCGCTATCGAGCGTCGTGATCCGCGCGACGTCGAAGCTCGACGACGCGAAACAACAGTCCGTGATCGCTGCGGTGACGCCCGCCCTCGATCGCCAGACCGCGCTCGCGATCCGGAAAATCCTCTAACGCCGAAACGGGCGACGGGCGGTCCCGCCCCCGAGACCGCCCGTCTATTTCGAAAAGTCGACTCTTTGAAAGACTCGACGTCGCGACAGCTAGAGCACCACCAGCGTCTTGAGCAGGCTCTGCAGCGACGTCATCGCGGACTGCGCCGCCGACTTCGTCGTGTAGACCTCGCTGGTACCGACGATCTCGCCGTTCTGGGCCTTGACCGTGAAGTGGAAGCCCGAGGTGGTCTCCGACAGCGTGTACGCCGCGGCGTTCTGACCCTCGGTCTGGACCGCGAACGCGCCGTTGAACGCGGCCGCTTCGGTCGTGTACTGCTCCGACGACAGGACGATCTTGCCGTTCTTCGCGAAGATGTTGAAGCGGAACTTGCCGGTCGAGCCGACGAGCACCTCGGCGCGCGCGCCGGCGGTCGCTTCGCGCTTGTCGAGCAGCGAGGTGACCGCCTTCACGCACGAGGTCACCGCACGGGTCGCGTTCGACTTCGTCGAGTAGACCTCGGCGAACGCGATGGTCTGGCCGTTCGCGGCCTTGAGCGAGACGCCGAAGCCACCGTTCGCGGCCGGCTTGATGACGTACTGCGCCGGGTCGACGCCGTTGTCGAGCACCGAGAGCGCGCCGGTGATCGCGCCGGTGCGCGCCGTGTACGCCTCGGACGTCAGCAGGATGCTGCCGTTGCCGCTCTTCAGGTTGAAGTGCCACTGGCCGTCCGTCGCCGTGAAGAACGAGAGCTTGCCGGCGCTGGTCGCCTCGTCGCCGGTCTCCGACAGCTCGTCACCTTCGGTGGTGGCGCAAGCGGTGAAGGTCGAGAGCGAGAGGAGGAGGGCGGTAAGCGAGGCGGCGATCTTCATGATGACCTGACCATTTACAAGCGGCGGACCAGGTCTGAGATCGCGCAACTCGTTTGAATCGTTCAGGTGGCTAGAATTTTAGCCATCCTATCAAGGCAACGAATTTTGCAACGATGCAACTCTAGTTGCGCATCGTAACTAACCGACCGAAAACGCGAACGGGGCAGTCACCGCCGTGGTGACCGCCCCGCCTGCGCAACGCGAGCTGCTTCGAGCTAGAGGACGACGAGCGTCTTGAGCAGGCTCTGCAGCGAGGTCATCGCGCTCTGTGCGGCGGCCTTGGTGGTGTACTGCTGGCTGGTGCCGACGATCTCGCCGTTCTGCGCCTTGACGGTGAAGTAGAAGCCACCGGAGACGTTCTCCTTCAGCGTGTACGCCGACGCGTTCTGACCCTCGGTCTGGACCGCGAAGGCGCCGTTGAACGCGGCCGCTTCGGTCGTGTACTGCTCCGACGACAGGATGATCTGGCCGTTCTTCGCGTGGACGTTGAACCGGAACTTGCCGGTCTCACCGACGAGGACCTCGGTGCGCGCGCCGGTCGCCGCTTCGCGCTTGTCGAGCAGCGAGGTCACGGCCTTCACGCACGACGTCACCGCGCGGGTCGCGTTCGACTTGCTCGAGTAGACCTCGGAGTACGAGATCACCTGGCCGTTCGCCGCCTTGAGGTTGATCACGAAGCCCTTGTTCGCGGTCGGCTTGATCACGAACTGCGCCGTGTCGACGCCGTTCTCGAGGGTCGACAGCGCGCCGTTGATCGCGCCGGTGCGGCTCGTGTAGGCCTCCGACGTCAGCAGGATCGAGCCGTTGCCGCTCTTCAGGTTGAAGTGCCACTGGCCGTCGGTGGCCTGCCAGAACGAGAGCTTGCCGGCCGAGGCGGCTTCGCCGTCGACCTCCGAGAAGTCGTCATCGCCGCTGGTGGCGCAGGCGGTGAACGTCGAGGTGGCGAGAACGAGAGCGATAAGCGAGGAAGCGATACGCATGATGTCCTGCGTCATTACAAAGGGTGAGCCAATGTAGGCACGCCCTAACGCCTCGGAATCGCGCGGTGCAGATCTCGGGTGCGCTTGCAACTGAACAACTCTAGTTGCATGAAAGCAACTCTCGTTGCGTTGTCAGTCGTAGCGCAGACCGTCGGCCGGCCGCAGCGAGGACGCGGTGAGCGACGGAAACAGCGTCACCAGGATGCTGACCAACATCGTGGTCCCCGCGACCAGCACGACCTCGAGCCAGCGGACCTCGATCGGCAGCTTGTCGATCAGATAGACCTTCGGATCGAGGTGGTAGCCGTAGGAGCTGACCACGTAACAGATGGCCAGCCCGAGCACGACGCCGATGGTCATGCCGATGCTGCCGATCACCACGCCGACGATCTGGAACAACCACGCGACGCTCCCCGACGAGGCGCCCATCGACTTGAGGATCGCGATCTCGCGTGTCTTCTCGGTCACCATCATGAAGATCGCGGACACCATGTTCACGGTGGCGACCAGGATGATGATCAGGAGGATGAAGAACAGCGCGAACTTCTGCACCTTGAGCGCGGTGAACAGGTTGTGGTTGAGCTCGTACCAGTCCTGCACCTGATAGGGCGGACCACCGAGCGCCTTCTCGAGCTTCTCGGCGATCTCGACCGCGCGATCGACGTCCTTGACCTTGAGCTCGACGCCCATCACCTGGTCGCCACGGCCGACGAGATCCTGGATGTCCTGCAGCGCCGAATACATCAGGCGGCGGTCGTACTCGTCGAACCCGCTATAGAAGATGCCGGCGACCTTGAACCGCCGCGTGCGCGGGGCGCTCGACTTCGCGCGGAACGTGTCGAAGTCGATGTTCGACAGCGGCACCACGACGGTGACGTCGTCGCCGACCTTGGCCTTGAGCTTGTGCGCGAGCTCCTTGCCCATGATGATCGGGGGCAGCACGCCGGGCGGCCGCTGAGTCGCGTTGGCGAGCGACTCGACCGAGCCGCAGTTCGCCACCAGCTTCGCCTCCTTGTCGTCGCACTTGATCATGTGCTGCTCGAGATCGAGCACGCCGCGCACGAGGGTGGGATCGATGCCCTTGATCGCGACGCCCGACAGCTCGCCCTTGCCGCGCGTCACCAGCATCTCGGCGAAGATGAACGGCTGCACGGCGAGGACGTCGGGATCGATCTCCTGCGCGGTCTTCATCACGTCGCGGTACTCGGCGAACGTGGCCTGACTCTTCAGCACGATGACGTGCGCGTTGACGCCGAGCACCTTGTCGCGAAACTGTTTCTGAAACCCCGTGGTGACGGCGAGCACGATCGTCAGCGCCGCGACCCCGAGCGCGACGCCGAGGATCGACACGCTGGTGAACACGGTGAACAGCGACAGCAGGACGAACACGGCCGTCGCGATCAGGCCGAGCACGAACATCAGCACGCCGATCGGGTTGCCACTCGCCATCATCAGGATGACGAGGCCGATCACCGAGCACACCGCCGAGCCACCGGCGAGCAGCAGCAGGAAGCGATCCTTCTTACCGCCGTAGAGGTAGCGCCAACCGATCTTCGCTTCGTAGTTCACGGGCCGCGTCAGCTTGCCGTGTCGGTCGGGTCCGCGCCAGCTCGCGCGTGATTTTCTCCTCGGAAAACACGTCGGGAATACCCTCGCGGAGTGACCGGTTTCGCGACGTCAGGAACGGAGTCCGTGCTTGCGCAACAGCGTCAGCAAGTACGGCCGATCCATCCGTGCGATCCGCGCGGCCTCGGAGGCATTGCCCCCGCTGCGCTCGACGAGGTCGCGCAGGTACTCGGTCTCGAACTGCTGGATCGCCGCCGCGCGGGCGTCGCGATACGTCGCGATCGGTTGATCGGTAGGTGCCCCCACCGTGCGCGCCACGCCGTCGCCGAGGTCGACCTCGCCCATCACCACCGCGGCCTCGACCACGTTGCGGAGCTCGCGCACGTTGCCGGTCCACGGATGGCTGCGCAGCGCGGTGAGCATGCCGGTGAGCGGACCGAGATCCGCGCGCCCGGTGAGCCTCGTCGCGAAGTGACGCGCCAGCGGCTCGAGATCCTCGAGCCGTTCGCGCAGCGGCGGGATGGCGATCTTTGCCACCGCGAGGCGGTAGTAGAGGTCCGCGCGGAACCGGCCGGCGTTGACCTCGGCACGCAGATCGCGATGGGTGGCCGCGAGCACGCGGACGTCGGTGGTGATCGCCTGCGCGCCGCCGACGCGCGTGAACTGCCGGCGCTCGAGCACGCCGAGCAGCGAGGGCTGGACCTCGAGCGGGAGCTCGCCGATCTCGTCGAGCAAGATCGTGCCGCCGCTCGCGCGCTCGAACGCGCCGATCCGCCGCTGATCGGCGCCGGTGAACGAGCCCTTCTCGTGGCCGAACAGGATCGACGAGATCAGCGTCGCCGGCAGCGAGCCGCAATCGACGACCACCAGCTCGTGGGCGCGCCGCGGACTCGCCTCGTGCAGCGCGCGCGCGACGACCTCCTTGCCCGAGCCGGTCTCACCGTTGATCAACACCGACGAGTCGACCCGCGCGAGCTTGTGCACGAGCCGGCCGACCTCGCGGATCGCGTCGCTCTCCCCGACCAGCTCGGGGATCGCCGGCGTCTCGGCGGTGGGTGGCGCCACGGTCTGACCGCCGTCGTCGACCGCGAGCGTGGTGTCGCCGATGCGCAGCCGGGTGCCCGCCGGGACCAGCGCGCGCTCGACGCGGACGCCGCCGATCCACGTGCCGTTGCTGCTGCCCAGATCGACGACCGCGATGCCATCCGCACCGCGCCGCAGCTCGAGGTGGTAGCGACTGACCGCCGGATCCGCGATCGCGAGCCCGTTGTCGGAGCTGCTGCCGATCGCGATCGCGTCGCCCGTCGCGGTGGCACCGTGATCTGACCCACCTTCGACCGTGACGCGTAACTTGCGGACGATCCGGACCTGCCGCGGCTGTAGCCGCGTACGAGGGACGTCGCCTTCCATCGCAGGAGGATACCAGCTCACGCGACCCACTCATGCAGGGCGAATGCCTGTTGGCAACCGCCACCTCCGTCGGGCATGGTGGCTGCACTTGCAGCCGGCCATGCGATCGATCGTTCCTTTGATTCTCCTGTCCGGCGTCGCGAGCGCGGATGCGTTACAGCCCGTCGACGGCTTCGGGGCGAACCCCGGCGCGCTGAAGATGTACGAGTACGTGCCCGCGACCCTCGGCGCGAACCGGCCTCTCGTCGTCGCGCTGCACGGCTGCACCCAGCAAGCCTCGGATTACCTGCCCGCGGGCTGGAACGCGCTCGCCGATCAGTACGACTTCGCGGTCGTCTATCCCGAGCAACAGCCGGCCAATAACCAGTCGCGCTGCTTCAACTGGGCGGGCGAGTTCGGCGATCCGGCCAACCTCGTCCGCGCGCAGGGCGAGAACGCCTCGATCATGGCGATGATCGATCACGCGATCGCCTCCCACGGTCTCGACCCCACGAGGGTCTTCGTCACCGGCCTGTCGGCGGGCGGTGCCTTCACCTCCGTGATGATGGCCACCTGGCCGGAGCGGTTCGCCGCCGGCGCGATCTTCGCCGGGATCCCCTATCGCTGCGCGACGTCGTTGACCGACGCGTTCACCTGCACGTCGCCGGGCATCCAGAAATCGGCCGACGCGTGGGGGGATCTCGTGCGCGGCGCCGCCGACGGCCCGTGGCCGCGCGTCCAGATCTGGCAGGGCTCGAGCGACTTCACCGTCGCACCGATGAACGCCGGCGAGCTCGTCGAGCAGTGGACCAACGTGCACGGCATCTCCGCGGATCCGTCGAGCACCGAGACCACCGGCAAGGCGACGCTCGACACCTACGGCACGCTCGTCGAGCGCTACACGATCGCGGGCATGGGTCACGCGGTGCCGATCGACGGCGCGGGCTGCGTGTCGACCAGCGGTACCTATTTCTCCGATCAGGGCATCTGCGGGACGCAGGTCGCGGCGACGTTCTTCGGCCTCACCGACGAGCCCGGCGGCGGCGGCGGTGGTGGCGGCGGCGGTGGCGGTGGTGGTGGCGGTGATGACGACGACACGACGCCGCCGACGAATGGTGGCTGCTCGACGACGGGCGGTTCGGGCGTCGCGATGCTGCTCCTCGGCCTGCTCGCGCTGCGCCGCCGCCGCGTTGGCTAGCCCCTACGATCGAGACCCTGCCCTGTTGGCGCCACCCAACACGTAGCCCGGGGACAGGAGCCACCCCTCCAGCCTGCCGAGATCGTTGGCGTCCTGGACGCAAATGACAACTTGCTCGGGCACGGGCGCTGCACTGGGCGCGGACATGATTCGCATCGTCGTTCTCCTGATGTTGCTCGGTGGCTCCGCGCAGGCGGCACTCACCAAGGTCACCAGCTTCGGCTCCAACCCCGGTGCCCTCGCGATGTACGAGTACGCGCCGGCGAGCCTGGGCACCAACCGGCCGCTCGTCGTCGTCCTGCACGGCTGCACGCAGACCGCGGCGGACATGGAGCGCGCGGGCTGGAACACGCTCGCGGACGCGCAGAACTTCGCGGTGGTCTACCCGGAGCAGCAGACCGCGAACAACTCGGTGCGCTGCTTCAACTGGGCGGGAGAGTTCGGCGATCCGACCAACCTCGTGCGCGGCCAGGGCGAGAACGCGTCGATCATCGCGATGATCGATCACGCGATCTCGACCCACGGCTCCGACGCGTCGCGGGTCTACATCGTCGGGTTCTCCGCAGGGGCGGCGTTCGCGGCGGTGATGCTCGCGACCTGGCCGGATCGGTTCGCCGGCGGCGCGATCATGTCGGGGGTGCCGTATCGCTGTGCGACCTCGGTCAACGGGGCGTTCTCCTGCCAGAGCCCCGGCGTCTCGAAGACCGCACCGCAGTGGGGGGACCTGATCCGCGCCGCGAGCTCGTACACGGGCACGCGGCCGGTCGTCCAGATCTGGCACGGCGCGACCGATACGACGGTGGTGCCCGCCAACCAGGCGGAGCTGATCAAGCAGTTCGCGAACGCCGCGGGTGGCGACGACACCGCCGACGAGACGTCGACGGTCGATGGCGCGACGAAGAAGGTCTACAAGTCCGGCACGCGCGTCGTCGTCGAGTCGTACGCGATCCCGGCGATGGGTCACTCGGTCGTGATCGGTGGCACCGGTTGCCCGTCGACGGCGGGCTCGTACTTCACCGACAAGGGCATCTGCGCGACGCTGCGTGCCGCGCAGCTGTTCGGGCTGGTCGATGGCGGTGGCACCGGCGGTGGGCCCGACACCGCGGCACCGACGGTGTCGATCGTGTCGCCGAGCGAGGCCTCGTCGGTGACCGGTGACGTCACGGTCGTGGTCGCCGCCGCGGACAACGTCGGCACGGCGTCGGTCGCGCTCGCGATCGATGGCGTCGCGCTCCCCGATGATGTGGAGGCGCCGTTCCAGTTCGACTGGGACGCGACGGCCGCCGGTGCGGGCGATCACGAGCTGGTCGCGACGGCGACCGATGCCGCGGGTAACGCGGCGACCTCGACGGTGCACGTCACGGTGCCCGGGCCGGGCGGCAACGGCAACACGCCGGGTGATGACGACGACGCGCCCGCGGGCAGCAACGCGTTGCCCGGCTGCAGCCTCGATGCAGGCGGTGGCGGTGCCCAGCTCGCATGTCTCGGCTTCGCGCTCGCGCTCGTGCTGCGGCGCCGCCGCGCGCGCTGATACACTGCCCTGCCTTGCGCATGCTCGTCGTCCTCGTGGTGCTGGCGGTCGCGCGCGCTGCGGCCGCCGACGAGCTGGCCACCGCCCGCGCGCTCGAGGCCCAGCTCGAGTACGACCAGGCGCTGACGCTCGTCGAGACCACGCTCGCGAGGGGCGGCGCCGATCCGGATCGCTACGTCGAGCTTCACCTGCTCGCGGGTCGGCTCGCGGCCGGGCTCGATCGCCCGCAGGTCGCTCGCGATCACTTCGCGCGCGTGCTCGCCGTTCGCCCGACCACCGCGTTGCCCGACGGTACGTCGCCGAAGATCACGCTGCCCTTCAATCTCGAGAAGGCACGCGCGACACCGCTCGTCCTCGCGCTCGCCGCGCGGCGTGGCGCCCTGTCGATCGAGGCGACCGATCCGCTGGGGCTCGTCACCCAGGTCCACGTGCGCTTCAGGATCGCCGGCGCCTCGGACTCGAGGCGGGTGCCCATCGCGAAGCAGATCGCGCTGCCGGCGGAGGCGTACGTCCTCGAGGTCACCGCGCTCGATGCGGCCGGCAATCGCCTGTGGACCGGCACGCCGCCGGCCGAGGTCCTGGATCCACGCCGCACGCGCCCCCCGCTCTACGCGTGGTGGCCGACCTACGTCACGATCGGCGCCGTCGCGGTGATCGCCGGCGGCGTCAGCGCGCTCCGGTTCTCGTCGACGCAGGATCGCTTCGATCGCCTCGACGCCGAGGGCGGCCACGACTTCAGCGAGCTCGCCGCGATCGAGCGCACCGGCAAGCGCTGGGCCCTCGCCGCGAACCTGTCGTTCGGCGCCGCCGTGGTCTCGACGGCGATCGCCGTGGTCGTCGGTGCTCGCCATGGCACGTCGTCGGTCGTGGTCGCGCCGACGGCGAACGGCGCCGCGATCTCCGGCCGGTTCTAGCCGCGCAGCTTGTCGAGCATCGCCGCGATCCGCTTCGCGCGGGTCTCGGGCTTCTTCGCGTCGGTGATCGCGTTGACGTGCTCCTTCTGGTGCGTGTACGCGAGTGCGTCGAACGCCGCGCGCAGCTTCGCCTTCGCGAGCGCCTTGGCCGCATCGTCGGGAAGCTCGACGGTACGCTCGGCGGTATCGAGCTCGACCGCGGCATCGACCGTGTCGCCGATCTCGACGCCGAGCGCCTCGCGGTTCGCCTTCGAGATGCCGATCAGGTTCTGGCCACCCATCGACATCAGCCGGAGTCGCGCCGTCTTTCCCCGGATCGTCACCGTCACGGCGGCGCGCTTGCCGCCACCGAGCTGCTCGACCTGCGCGTCGGTGAGCACGATCGCCGTCGCGGGCCCCTGCGGCTCGAGCCGCTGCTTGACCTTCATGACCGGAGGCTCACACGAGTCCCTCGGGATCACCAGGTCAGCTGGATCGGTCGCGCGAGCCCACCTTGCGGGATCTCGATCGTCAGCTCCTTCGCGCGCCCGTCGGACAGCACGGCACGGATCCGGTGGCGCCCCGAGGGTGCGCGACGCTTGAGCATCGGCGTGACCCCCAGCCGGTAGTCGTCGAAGAAGATCGTCGCGAACGGCGTCGAGTCGATGCTGAACGCGCCGTACGCCGGTGGTGGCGGGGGCTGGCGACGCGGGGTCCCGCGATCGGGCGCGAGCGTCGGGGCTGGACCGATCTGCTCGAGCGGCTTCGACGGGACCGGCAGCTTCGTTCTCGCGATCTCGATCGTGGGCGACACCTCGGCTGGCTGGGCGAGCGAGATCGTCGGCTCGTCGCGCGGCCACAGGATCGCGATCGCGATCGCGGTGATCACCACCGCGACGAGCGCGAGGAGCCACCAGGGACGCGCGCGGTGCCGCGGCGTGATCGCGGTGGGCAGCTCGTCGACCGCCGGCACGAACCGCCGCGTCGCGACCTCGGAGATCCGCGAGCGCGCCTCGCCGAGCACGCGCTGCTGGCGGGTGCGTTGCGCGGTCAGCTCGTCGGTGGAGCTCACCGCCGCGGCGATCTCCGACGATGAGGCCGGCGCGATCGCGGCACGCACGGCCTCGCCGAGCTGCTTCGCCGTCGCGTAGCGCTTCGCCGGGTCGCGCTCGAGCGCCTTCGCGATCACGTCGGCGAGCGCCACCGGCACCGCGGGATCCACGGCATCCGCGCGTGGAATATCGTCCTCGAGGATCGCGCGGGCGGTCAGGTAGTCCGAGGCGCGCTTGAACAGGCGCTGATGCGTCGCGAGCTCGAACAGCACGATGCCGAGCGCGAACACGTCGCACCGGCGATCGACCTCCTCACCGACCACCTGCTCGGGCGCCATGTACTGCGTCTTGCCCTTGATCATCCCGACCTCGGTCGCCGCGCCGCCGCGCACCTTCGCGATCCCGAAATCGAGCACCTTGACCGCGCCGCTCGCGGTGACGAACAGGTTCGACGGCGAGACATCGCGATGGACGAGCCCCGCCGGCCCACCGTCGGCATCGCGCAGCTCGTGTGCGTGATGCAGCCCGTCGCAGGCCTGCGCGATCACGCCCGCCGCGACGCGCAGCTGCGACGCGCGATCCGGATCGCGTGGGCGCGCGATCAGCTCGTGCGCCGGGATGCCGTCGAGGAACGGCATCGCCAGGTAGTACTCGGCGCCATCGCGACCGAGGTCGTGGACCTCGCAGATGTTCGGGTGATCGAGCCGCGCGACCAGCTTGCCCTCGTCGAGAAACATCGCGACGTACGCCGGCGAGGCGACCAACTCGGGGAGCAGCCGCTTGACCACGACGCTCTTCTCGAAGCCGCCCTCGCCCGCGATCCGCGCGAGGTGGATCTCGGCCATGCCACCGGTCGCGAGGTGGCCGAGCAGCTCGTAGCGCCCCAGCCGCGCCGGTGCGTCTCGCGACGAATCGAGCTGAGGGGAGGCCGGCACGGCGCCAGACTATGCCCGCCCGGGTCGCCTGCTGCGAGCATCTTCGAAACCCGCCGCCTGCTACGATGGCCACACGCGCATGCTCCGGTGGCCCCTCGCGATCGCGCTCCTCGGTGGCTGCTTCTTCGAGGCCGACTACCGCGGCACGTACTCGTGCACCGACGGTCGCTGCCCCTCGGGGCTGACCTGCGTCGCGAACAGCTGCGTCGCGGAGGTCCCTGCCGATGCACCTACCGACTCGCCGCCCGACGTCGCTCCCGACACGCGGATGCCCGCGTTCACCTGCGCCGATCCGGGCTTGCTCGCGAGTGGCGACACGCCGACGGGCGATACCACCGGCAAGCCGACGCAGCTGTCGTCGCTGTGCGGCGGCTTCGTGATGAACGGTCGCGAGGCCGTCTACCGGATCGCGATCACCGCCGGCCAGGACCTGCTCGTCTCGATCACCGGGGCACGCAAGGCCTACGTGATCGGAGCCTGTGTCGTGCCCGCACCCGCCTGCCTCGGCAACACCCTCGCCGTCGACGGCAACCCGATCTCCGTCACCCCCGCCGCGGGCGACGCGTTCGTGATCGTCGACGACGAGAATCCGGCCAACGCCGGCGCCTACACGTTGACGGTGACGACGAACTGACCCAGGTTCCTGCCTGTTGGGGCGAGCCCACAGGGGTGGATCGATCCAACAGCACCTCGCCTCCAGGTTGACCACTTGCAGCCGGTACGGCCCTTGCTGAAGGCCGCCGCATGCGTTGGTTACTCTTGTTACTTCCCGCCTGCTCGCTCGGCGGCACCGGTCGTCCCGAGGGCGGCGACGACGATGGACCCGACGTCGACAACTCGGCGTGCGCCGCGAAGATGGCGGCCGCGCCGCTCGCGCCCGCCGGCTACGACTTCCACGACGCGCTGCCCGTCGCCGCGCGCAACGCGTGGGATGGCACCACCATGCCGCAGCCCGGCGATGCGATGTATCCCGGCGGTCGCTACCGGGCGCTGGTCGCCGACGCCAGCGGCAAGACCCATCCGGGCTGCTCGGTCGCGGGGCTGACGTACACGCCCGCGTCGATCCCGGGCTTCCCCTGCGCGGCACGCGAGTTTCCGTTTCCCGCCGGCGTCGTCGAGGACACGACGAAGCCGATCGTCCTCCTCGTCCACGGCAACTCGGAGTCGCCGACGGGCTGGATGAAGTTCGTGCATCCCGATCCGGCGTCGCTGCAGTTCCCCGCCGACACCGAGGCGCGCGATCAGCTCGGCGAGCTGCTCCCCGCGAAGGGCTTTCGCACGATCGCGATCGACATGCGCTCCGACCTGATCGACGACCCGAGCTCGCCGCAGGGCAGCGACACCGGCAACACGCCGAAGAACGCCGACCACGGCTGGAACGTGCCGCTCCTCGAGGAGCTGGTGCGTCGCGTCGCCGAGGCGAACCCCGATCGCGAGCTCTCGCTGGTCGGCTTCTCGCTCGGCGCGACCACGGTGCGCGACGCCCTTCGCCGGCTGTGGGCCGAGCACGAGGACGGCGCGTGGGACATCAACATCCTGGCGCGCGTGCGCGACGTGATCGTGGCGAGCGGCGCGAACCACGGCGTCGTCTCGTTCGCGAAGCAGTGCGGCGTCAACCTGACGATGCGCGGCCTGGTCACCTGCGAGATGGGACAGCGCAACCAGTACACGCAGACCGCGTTTCATCGCCCGCTCAACGGGCCGCCGATCGACGGCGAGGTCGCGTTCGGCGGCTGGTTCGAGACGCCGTGCGCCGACGGGGATTACGCGTTCGGCAAGCGCGGCGCGTGTGGCGACCACGCGGTCCAGTACACGAGCATCACGATGCAGGACCTCGAGAACGGCACGCAGCAAGACGAGTTCGTCTCCGAGCACGCGTCGCGGCTGTACCCGACCGAGTGCGCGAACAACGTGATCACCGGCCTCTCCGACTTCGATACCAGCGGCTACTTCTTCAACGGCTTCTTCCGCAACCACTACGGCAGCGTGCGCAGCGAGCGTGGCCTCGCGAAGATCATGACTGCGCTGGAGGATTGAGATGCGCTTCGCCCTGCTGCTCCTGCTGTTTCCCACGCACGCCTTCGCCGACGACATCGAGATGCCGCCCGAGCCGGCGCGCGTCCTCGGTCCCACGCTCCCCGCCGCCCACAGCGGACCGAAGGTCGCGGCCGCGGATCCCGAGCCGTCGCCGACGAGCGTCACCAAGGCGGCTCCATCCGTCGAGGCCAAGCGCGTGTGGATCGCCCCGCACATCGCGATCGCCGGCGGCGTCCACCTCCAGAGCCTGAACCAGGCGCCCGAGTCCACGGCGGGCACGCAGAACCCGACCGTCGCGGTGTCGCGGCTCGGCCTCCGCGGCGGCGCCGGTCCGTACGTCACGTTCGCGAGCGAGTTCGAGGCGTCGCTCGGCGGACCGCTCGGCTACGGCGCGAGCGTGTGGGAAGGCCAGGCCGCCCTCGCGATCCGCGATCAGTACCTGCGCTACACGCGCTCCGGGTTCTCCCTCGCCGCGGGCCGGATCGCCGACCCCGCGAGCTTCGACTACGTCTCGGCGCACGTCGGCGACTTGCTCTACAGCGACATCTACACCCGCGATCCGCTGCTCTACGCCGGCGCCGATCGCGGCAACGGCCTGTTCGGCAGCTACGCGCTGTCGAAGCACCTCACCGTCGCCGGCACGTTCCACTCGACGAACCCGACCGGCATCACCGGCACGCTGGTGATCGGCGGCAAGCTCCAGCCGTTCGATCGTCCGTTCTTCCTCGCCGCCGCGCAGGTCGGCAACAGCCAGAACAACCTGCCCGACCAGAACCTCCACATCTACTTCGGCTCGCCGTCGCTGATCTGGCACTCCGAGCACGTCGACGCGCAGGCCGAGGCCCAGCTCTACAGCCTCGACACGCAGGAGGCGGTCAACGACGACCAGACCATCCGTGGCTACAACCTGCGCGCCGGGGTGCGCGGCCGCTTCCCGACGGCGATCGGTCGGCTGTCGCCGTTCGTCAACGTGTCGCGCAACAAGAACGAGATCCTCGACCCGGTCGATTCGAAGTACCGGCTCCCCGATCTGTTCCGCTCGTACACCGTGACCACCGGCGCGGATCTCGATCTCCCCGATTCGAAGACCGGCGTCGGCTTCCAGTACGCGCTCGTCGGCACCAGCGAGCCGGATCACCGGACGCGCGAGCACTACCTCAGCCTCGGCACGTCGTACTGGTTCGAGGATGTCGTCGCGATCGGCGTGCGCGCGAGCGTGTTCGCGCAGCAGATCAGTGGCGAGGCGATGACCACCGGCAGCCGCTCGGTGTTCGTGACGGCGCGGCTGATCCTCGACGCGAAGTAGCCCTCCTCGATCGTCGGCAGGTGGCGTGATACCTATGCCACTCCGCCACCGTCGATGATCACACCCACGCTCGCCGAGTCCCCGGCGCGACTGCTCTGGAGCGATCGCGTCCTCGCAGTCCTCGAACGGTCCGACGATCCTGCGCGCCAGCTCGCCGCGGGCCAGCTGGTCGAGCTGTTCGCATGCCCGTCGCGCGCGGCGCGCCTCGAGGCCATCCTGCTCGACCGCGACCGCCCACCCTGGGTCCGGACCTACGTGTTGCGAGCCATGGAGGCTCGCGGCGTCGAGCTCCGAGCCGACGCGGTCGCCGGGTTGGGCGAGGAGCTCGCCTGCCAACTCGCCGACTCCTCATCGAGCTCGTTTGCGTGCCTCGACAACCTGCTGACCCTGCTCCAGCTCGCACCGAATGGCGCGGACATCGTCCGCCGGCTCGAGGCGCGAGCTGCACGCCGCCTGCTCTGTCACGCGCACCACAGCGGTAGGCGACTTGCGGATCCGATCGCGGCGATTGCCTACGAGCTCGCCGGACCGCTCGACGACGAGCTCGCGTGGGCGACCCTCGAGCAGTCGGCCTCGCAGGCGTTCGTCCTCGACCGTGGCTCCCTCGACCTGACGCGCCTGCGGACGGCGCTCCGGGCGTGGACGGTCGACGCGATCCTGGCGCTGTTTCGCGAGCGCGACCGCTCCCTCCAGCTCGCGATCGAAGGGCTCGCCCTTCCCGTCGCTGTGTTGACCGCCTGCGCCACCACCGGCGACCTCGTGGCGATCGCACGGCGCCACCTCCACGCGGCTGCCACGGCACGCGAGCGCACCGCCGCGATCGCACTGCTCGCGCAGCTCCCCGACGCGGTCCCGACCCTCGACCGCCTCCGCGACGACGACTCGATCGATCCCGACGCCCGCAGACGCGCCCAGCTCGCACGGATGAGGCTGCCGCCGTGGCCGGGGCCCGACTCGTTCCCGGCCTACGACCTCACGACCTACGTGCTCGAAGGACGCGCTCTCCCTCGCGACATCCTCGCGTGGGCGGCGAGCTCGCCCTCGGTGCCGATCCGGTGCGCCGGGATCCTCGGGTCGATCGAGCTCGGGATCGACCCGGGGCACATCGACACGTCGGATCACCCGTTGCTCGCGGTGCTGGCCTCGCGGTGGGCCGCGCACCTCGGAGATCCCGAGGCGATCGAGGCCCTCCTCGGTGCGGCGCGAGACTCCGAGCACGTCGTGGTACGGGCGGCGGCCTTGCGCGGGTTGCGCGATGCGCACCGTCGACCACCGAGCTACGCCGCGACCTGCATCGAGGCACTCCGCGCCGACGGCGCGAGCTTCGACATGTACTACCAGCCCGCGACGTGCGAGGCCGCCCTCTGTCTGGCCCGCCACCCCGAGCTCGACGAGGACGCCTCGCTCGCCGAGCTCGTGAACGGCGTGCTCGGATCCAAAAACGACGACACCTGGTGGGCGCTCAGGACCTCGATCCTGTCGTGGCTAGACCACACGGAGCCGCGCCTCCAGCCGGTGTGGACCTCGATCTATCTGAAGCAGCTGAGCACGGTGACTGCCGGCTGAATCACCACGGGCTCGGCTGGACCTCGCCGGTCTCGATCCACCGACGCAGGTTCTTGTCGATCAACGTCGCCCACGCATTCGAGCACGCGCCGTGACACGCGAACGCCGGCACCAGCCCGCGATGCGTGAACACGATCGTCGTGTCCTTGCCGTGCGAGCGCAGCGCGAACTCGATCGTGGTGCCCGTCCACTCGCGCGGCGCGCTGCTGAAGGTCAGCTCGCTGTCGATCACGCGCCACGCGATCCGCTGGTCGGGGACCCGCTCGGTGACCTGCTGCTTCGACCAGTGGACACCCGTCACCTGGTAGGTGAACTCGTCCCCGACCTGCTCGCTGCTGCCTGCGATCTCGCCGAACCACCAGCCGCGCACGGCGGTGATGGCGCGGAACGCCTCGGCGGCGGATCTGTCGACGGTGATGCTGATGGAATAGTCGCTCATCGTGCACTCCTGGTCCCCGGACCTCGGGGCTCGGAAGGTAGACGTAGCTACCCGTCCCCACTCATCGGTGCGGTAGAGTCTCGCGGGGCTGTAGTGCAGAGGTCGTCACGCCGCCTTGTCAGGGTGGAGGACATCGGTTCGATTCCGATCATGCCCCGCGAATGGAAGCTGTGCTCTCGGCTGTGGTGGCAGGTGACTGGTCCCTCGCGCTCGACCACGCGCTCGTGGTGTGGCGAGCCACGCGCGATCCTGCGCTCGCCGATCTGATCGACCGGATCACCGCGAAGCTCGAGCTACCCGCGCCGACCGGCCGGCTGCCCGCGGAGGATCAGCTGTGGTGGGTCCTCCACGGACGCGACCACGCGTCCCGGCCCGATCCCATCGTCGTCGGAGGCTTGCTCGCCGTGATCGGCCATCGCGCCGATTTTCTCGACGCGGCGATCGAGGCGGTTCGCACCCGCTGGGTGGACGAGCCGCGGACCCTGCTCACGGCCCACCTCGGCACCGGCAACGCGTGGCCGACCAACTTCCAGGAGCGCGTCGCGGCGCTGCTGCGCTGGCCCGACGATCCGCGCGTCGCGAGGACGATCGTCGAGATCGCCGCCTCGACCGCGTTCCCGCACGCGTACGGCATCCCCGCGATGTACGACCTGTTGGCGGCGCGCGTCGGCGAGATCGGTGACGTGCGCGGGCGGGACAAGCTCGCCGAGATCGCCGCCGAGCCACGCGCGGGTCAGGAGGTGCTGCGCCGGCTCCAGGCGACGTTCGCGACCCGCGCGCTCGCGGTGCTCGACGAGCGCGAGCTGCCCGGCACCGCCGGTCCGCTGGTCGCCGACTGCCTCGCCCTGCTGCCGGTGCCACCCCCACCCGCACCACCGCCACCGCGCCTGCAGATCGAGGCGTTGTGGCGCGAGGTCGCCGCGCACCCCGACGACGTCGGCGTCCGCGCCGTGCTCGGAGACGCGCTCGTCGAGGCGGGCGATCTGCGCGGCGACGTGATCGTGCTGCAGTGCAACGCCCGCGTGCCGAACCGGCCGTTGCGCGGCGGCAATCGCAGCACCTACGACGGTCGCGTCAAGACGCTGCTCCGCATGCAGTGGGAGGCGTGGTTCGGCGATCTCGCGCTGATCCTGCCTCGCCGCGCCTGCGAGTTCCGCTGCGGCATGCTCGAGGTGGTCACCGTCGGGCTCGCGTCGTCACCCGAGTGGGCGTTCGCGAAGGCGAAGGGCCATCGCGAGCTCGCGTGCGTCCACACCGTGCGCCCCGGCTGGGTCACCACCGCCAACTACGTCGCGTTCGTGCGCGCGCTTCCGCGGCTGCCGAAGACCCTCGGGGCAACCGGCATGGACGTGATCGAGGCCCTCACGGATCACGCGAGCCTCGACGGGCTCGAGACCCTCGAGCTGACGCGCAGCCCGGTGACCGGGCCGAACAACACGACACACCCCGACTGGACCTCGAAGCCGCTGCGCGAAGGGCTCGCGAGGCTCGCCGTGCTCGCGCCCGGCGTGAAGGAGCTGATCGTGCGCGACCACGTGATCGCGCGGCTGTTCGCGGGGCTGCGGCGCGACGTCCGGTTGCTGTTCCCGGCGCTCCGCCGGCTCGCCGTCGACAAGCACACCGCCATCACGGTCAGCGATCTGGTCGACGACAACACCTTCACGGTCGCCTAGCCTCCGGATTTGGCTGCGCAAACTAACAAACAGTCTTGACTGACTGTTTCTTGGGCGGTATGCACACCGACGGATGCCAGTCCGTGCACCGCGTACGCAGCAGCAGCGCCGTGACGAGACGCGCCGCGCGTTGCTCGACGCCGCGGTCGAGAGCCTGATCGAGGTCGGCTTCGCGCGGACCACCACGCTCGAGGTGCAGCGCCGCGCCGACGTCTCGCGCGGCGCCCTGCTCCACCACTTCCCGTCGAAGGCCGAGCTGCTGGTCGCCGCCGTCGATCACCTCGCCGAGATGCGCGCGAAGGAGCTCAAGGTGCTGAGCTCGCAGCTGCCCGCCGGCAATCCGCGCGAGCGCACCGAGGCCGTGCTCGATCTGCTGTGGCAGTGCTTCTCCGGCACGTTCTTCCAGGTCGCGATGGAGCTCCGCACCGCGGCACGCACCGATGACGAGCTCCGGCCGGTGCTGATCGTCGCCGAGAAGCAGCTGCGCGAGCGGATCTTCGCGCAGGTTCGCTCGCTGTTCGGTACGCCGCTCGCCGACACGCCGGGTCTCGAGCGCGCGCTGGACCTCACGCTGCAGCTGATGATCGGCGCCGCGATGTCCTCCGTGCTGCACTCCGAAGATCGCCGCCTCGATCTGCTGATCGAGGACTGGAAAGCCTTGTTCCCCGCCGTGCTCGCGCACGCAGCAACCACGACCGTGAAACCGAAACCAGTCCGCAAAAGGTGACCCGATGAGCAACCAACTCAGCTTCGATGGAAGAGTCGCGATCGTAACCGGTGCCGGTAACGGCCTCGGTCGGTCCCATGCCCTGCTGCTCGCGTCGCGCGGCGCGAAGGTCGTGGTCAATGACCTCGGTGGTAGCCACAGCGGCGACGGCAAGTCGTCCACCGCGGCCGACAAGGTCGTCGAGGAGATCAAGGCCGCGGGCGGTCAGGCCGTCGCGAACTACGACTCGGTCACCGACGGCGACAAGATCGTCAAGACCGCGATCGACGCGTTCGGCAAGATCGACATCCTGATCAACAACGCCGGCATCCTGCGCGATGTCTCGTTCCAGAAGATGACGGCCCAGGACTGGGACCTGATCTACAAGGTCCACGTCGAGGGCACGTACAAGGTCACCGCCGCCGCGTGGAACCTGATGCGCGACGCCGGCTACGGCCGCATCATCAACACGTCGTCGGCCGCCGGCATCTACGGCAACTTCGGCCAGGCGAACTACGCGATGGCGAAGCTCGGCATCCACGGCTTCACCCAGACGCTCGCCCTCGAGGGCAAGAAGCGCAACGTCATCGTCAACACGATCGCGCCGATCGCCGGCTCGCGGATGACCGAGACGGTGCTGCCGAAGGAGCTGCTCGACGCGCTCAAGCCCGAGTACGTCTCGGCGCTCGTCGCCAAGCTCGCGCACGAGGGCAACGAGGACACCGGTGGCCTCTACGAGGTCGGCGGTGGGTTCTACGCGAAGCTGCGCTGGGAGCGCTCGGCCGGCAAGACGTTCCGGCTCGGTCGCGCGATCACGCCCGAGAACATCGACGCGGCGTGGAAGGACATCACGTCGTTCGACAAGGCCGAGCACCCCGGCTCGATCGCCGAGTCGATGCAGCCGATCATGGCGAACGTCGAGGCCGGCGCCAGCAAGGGCGGCAACGAGCACATCGACATCGACGCCGCGCTCGCGTTCAAGTACCCCGAGTTCACGCAGAGCTACGACGAGCGCGATGTCTCGCTCTACGCCCTCGGCACCGGCGCCGCGCAGAACCCGCTCGACGAGCGCGATCTGCAGCTGGTCTACGAGCTGTCGGGCAAGGGCATGAAGGTGCTGCCGAGCTTCGGCGTGGTCCCCGCGATCACGATGATGTTCACGCAGGGCAAGAACGGCATCACCAACCCCGGCCTCAACTTCGGCCTCGATCGCGTGCTCCACGGCGAGCAGTACACCGAGGTCAAGCGCCCGCTCCCGACCAAGGGCAAGCTGACCACCAAGGCCCAGGTCACGAACGTCTACGACAAGGGCAAGGGCGCGACCGTCATCACCGAGTTCATGACGTACGACGAGGACGGCAACGAGCTGGTCAAGAACGAGCTGACCACGTTCGTCCGCGGCGCCGGTGGCTGGGGCGGTGATCGCGGCCCGAGCGCCGACGTCAACGTCCCGCCGGATCGCGCGGCCGACAAGATCGTCGAGGACAAGACCACCGAGAACCAGGCGCTGCTCTACCGCCTGAGCGGCGACTGGAACCCGCTGCACGCGGATCCCGGGTTCGCGAAGGCGTTCGGCTTCCAGAAGCCGATCCTCCACGGCCTCGCGTCGTTCGGCTTCGCCACCCGCCACGTCACCCAGGCGTTCGCGCCCGACGGCAACCCGGACTTCGTGAAGAGCATCAAGGCGCGGTTCGCGTCGACGGTGCTGCCGGGTCAGACGCTGGTGACCGAGATGTGGAAGGAGTCCCCGACCAAGATCGTGTTCCGCACCAAGATCAAGGAGACCAACGAGGTCGCGATCTCGAACGGCGCGGTCGAGCTCTATCTCGAGGTGCCGAAGCCGAAGGCGAAGGCCGCACCGGCGGCGGCGGGCGGGGCAAAGAGTGGCGCGGTGCCGAACAGCGCCGACATCTTCCGCGCGATCGGCACGTTCCTCAGCGCGAACCCGGCCACCGCCGAGAAGGTGAAGACCGCGTTCGTGTTCCAGCTGTCGGCACCGGACTCGGCGTGGACGGTGGATCTCACGACGCCTCCGGGCAGCGTGAACCCCGGCGCCGGCAAGGCGAGCTGCACGCTGAACATGAGCGACGCGGACTTCATGGCGATGGCGACTGGCCAGGCCGATGCGATGAAGCTGTTCTCGTCGGGCAAGTTGAAGATCAGCGGCGACGTCATGGCGTCGCAGAAGCTCGGCTTCCTGAAGAAGCTGACGCCGGAGATGGTGCTCGCCGAGACCAAGAAGCGCACGGGCTCCGGCGGCGGTGCGGATACGCCCGCGGCCGATGCCGGCGGCGTGCCCGCCGACTACGTGCCGAGCGTCGACGACGTGTTCGCGGTCATCGAGGAGTACCTCAAGCAGAACCCGGACCTCGCGGCGAAGGTCAACACGACCTACCTGTGGAAGATCGGCAGCCAGACCTGGACGCTCGATCTCAAGGGCGCCGGTTCGGTGAAGCAAGGCGGCGACGCGGGCGAGTGCACGCTCGAGCTGTCGCAGGACGACTTCCTCGCGCTGACGCAGGGCAAGGCCGATGCGATGAAGCTGTTCACCACCGGCAAGCTGAAGATCGCCGGCAACGTGATGGCCTCGCAGAAGCTGCAGTTCCTCAGCAAGCTCGATCCGAGCAAGGCCGTCGAGGTGATCGCGAAGCGCAAGGGTGTCGGCGCTCCGGCCGCGACGACGGCCGCACCGGCCAAGGAAGGTGGAGCGACCACGCAAGGCGGAACCCCGCAGGCGCCGGCGATCTTCGCCGCGCTCGACAAGCGGCTCGCCGAGAACCCGGGTCTCAAGCAGGAGATCCGCGCGACGGTGAAGTTCGTCGTCGGCGGCACCGCGAAGACGATCGATGCCGGTGGCAATGCCGCCACGATCACGATCAGCGATGACGACCTGGTCTCGCTGGTCACCGGCAAGGCGACCGCGAAGTCGCTGTTCCAGTTCGGCAAGCTCAAGGTCGAGGGCGACGTGTCTGTCGCTCATCGCCTCGGATTCCTCAAGGGTCTCGTCTAAGGAGAATGAACATGCCACGCAAAGTAAATGTCATCGGCGTCGGGATGGTCCCCTTCGCCAAGCCCGGCAAGAGCGAGGAGTATCACGTGATGGCGCGCAAGGCCGGAGAGGCCGCGCTCGCCGACGCGAAGGTTCCGTTCACCGAGATCCAGCAGGCCTACGCCGGCTACGTCTACGGCGACTCGACGTGCGGTCAGCGCGCGATCTATCAGCTCGGCGAGACCGGCATCCCGGTGTTCAACGTCAACAACAACTGCTCGACCGGCAGCTCCGCGCTGATGCTCGGGACGCAGGCGGTCGCCGGCGGGATGGCCGAGTGCGTGATCGTCGTCGGCTTCGAGCAGATGGAAGCCGGCGCGCTCCAGGCGAAGTGGACGGATCGCGCGAACCCGCTCGATCGCTTCGTCAACGTGATGAACGAGGAGCAGGGCTTCAACCAGGCTCCGCCCGCCGCGCAGATGTTCGGTGGTGCCGGTCGCGAGTACCGCTGGAAGTACGGCACCAAGAAGGAGACCTTCGCGAAGATCGCCGAGAAGGCTCGCAAGCACGCCTCCAAGAACCCGTACGCGCTGTTCAAGGAGACCTACTCCGTCGAGGAGATCATGGCGTCGCCCGAGGTGTTCGATCCGCTCACGCGCTACCAGTGCTGCCCGCCGACCTGCGGTGCGGCCGCGGCGGTGCTGTGCTCGGATGACTTCGCGAAGAAGCACAACATCAGCAAGCCGGTCTACATCGCGGCGCAGACGATGACGACGGACTACCCGTCGACGTTCGAAGAGCACTCGATGATCAAGATGGTCGGCTACGACATGGCCAAGGCCGCGGCGAAGAAGGTCTACGAGCAGGCCGGCGTCGGTCCCGAGGACATCCAGGTCGTCGAGCTGCACGATTGCTTCACGGCGAACGAGCTCCTGACCTACGAAGCGCTCGGCCTCTGCAAGGAGGGCGAAGCCGAGAAGTTCATCTGGGACGGCGACAACACCTACGGCGGTAAGTTCGTCACCAACCCGTCGGGCGGCCTGCTCTCGAAGGGTCACCCGCTCGGCGCGACCGGCCTCGCGCAGTGCACCGAGCTGGTGTGGCAGCTGCGTGGTCAGGGCGAGCAGCGGCAGGTCGAGGGCGCGAAGATCGCGCTGCAGCACAACCTCGGTCTTGGTGGTGCCTGCGTCGTGACGATGTACAAGCGCGACTGACCGTGAAGCCGGTCCGGGCCTACACGATCGCGTGTACGTCCGCGGCTGCCGTGTCCGCGCTCCTCACCTGGCTCGTCAACGACACCGGCGTCGAAGCCGCGCCGATCGCCTCGGCGATCTTCGGGGCGTTCATCGGCTCGTTCACGATCGGCAACGCACTGCGGGGCTCGTTCCTGGGCGATTCGGGAGACCGCATTCCGCTGGGGAGGCGCGCGCGCTGGAGCTATGGCCTGATCGGCGCGCTCGTCGTCATCGCGTTCGCGCTCGGGATGTCGCGGTTGTACGCCTGGCACGACCGGACGTTCCACGACGGACCGTGAAGAGACAAATCGCCGCGTCGACATCGCGCGCACCAGGTGGGCAAGCTCGGTCCCGCCATGCCCAAGTTCAACACCACCTGGAACGTGCTCCCGCACGGTCCGCTCGAGCAGCTGACGGACCGGTTGTGGCGCGTGGAGGGTGACCTCCAGGCGATGAAGCGCGTGATGGCGATCGCCAAGCGCGCCGACGGCACGCTGGCGATCCACAACGGCATCGCGCTCGGGCCCGCCGAGATGGCGGCGCTCGACGCGCTCGGCAAGGTCTCCGCGCTGATCGTGCCGAACGGCTGGCACCGGCTCGACGCGAAGGTGTTCGCGGATCGCTATCCCGAGGCCAAGGTGTACTGCCCGAGCGGCAGCCGAGCCAAGGTCGAGCAGGCCGTGGCGGTGCACGGCACGTACGAGGACTTCGTCGGCGACGACTGCGTCGAGCTCGTCATGCTCGCCGGCACCAAGGGGCGCGAGGGTGCGATGATCGTCCGCGGCGAGACGACCGCGCTGGTGCTCAACGATGCGGTGTTCAACATGCCGCACGGGCACGGCGTCACCGGCTTCGTGCTGAAGCGGATCACCGGGTCGTCGGGCGGCCCCAAGGTGTCGCGGCTGGCTCGCTGGCTCCTCCTCGCCGACAAGGCCGCGTTCCGGACGCAACTCGAACAGCTGGCGAAGCTGCCGAAGCTCTCGCACATCGTGGTCTCGCATCACGAGACCATCACCGGCGATCCGGCGGGTACGCTCGCGCGGATCGCGGGCACGCTGTAGCGCTACGTTGCGGGCGATCCGGTTCGCACGGTAACGTCGAGCCGTGTTGACCCCTTGTGTGCAGTGCCGTCGCCACACGCGGATCGAGGAACCTGCGTGCCCCTTCTGTGGCGCCGCCCTCGCGAGCACGCAGCCACGATCCATTCTCGCCGGACGCTTCTCGCGTGCCGCGGTGTTCGCGGGTCTCGCGAGTTGCGGCGGCCCCGACACGTCGGTCAAGCAACCGGACGGGACATCGCAGACGGCCGCAGCGACGGGCACGGTACGCGGCATGGTCCGCGATGAGGCCGGCAAGCCGGTCGCTGGTTTCAAGCTCACGCTCGGGCGCGACCTCGCGAGCACCAACGCGGACGGCGTCTACAAGTTCGAGAACGTGCCGCCCGGCGAGCATTTCCTCTACTACAGCGTCTCGACGAATCCGCGCCACGGCAAGGAGGCGCACACCACGTTGGTGAAGGCCGGTGCGGTGACCCTCGTGGACATCCAGCTGCCACCGCCGCACGAGATCCCGACCCCCGATTCGCCCGACATGCCCTATGGGGCGCCGCCGGCGCGCCGCCGCAGCGTCTGAACGGCGAGCGTCGACTCGGCGGGAGACACCAACGCACGCACCTGCCGGTGTTGCGCAGCCACGCTGTTGTATGCTCCGTCCGTGCGCGCCCTCGTCGTCGTTCTGCTACTGACGACGACGCACGCCCACGCGCAGCGCGCCGAGGCGCAGGACGCGTTCGAGCGCGGCCGCAAGCTGATGAAGGACGGCGATTTTCCGGCGGCGTGCGCGGCGTTCGAGACCTCGTTCAAGCTCGAGCCGGCCACCGGCACGCTCTACAACCTCGGGATCTGCCACGAGAAGCAGGGTCGGATCGCGAGCGCGTGGGCCGAGCTCAAGCAGGTCTCCGAGACCGATACCAACAAGGGGCGCGCCGCCGATGCCGCGAAGCACGTCGCCGCCCTCGAACCGCGGCTGACGCGGATGAAGCTGGTGGTCTCCGATCCGGTGCCCGGGCTCGCGATCGAGCGCGATGGCATCGACGTCACCACGTTCGTCGATCAACCCGTCCCGGTGGATCCGCGGACCTACAAGTTCAAGGTGACCGCGCCGGGCCAGCAGTCGATGCTGTTCGAGCGCACGCTCGACAAGGAGGGTCAGGTCGTCGAGGTCGCGATCCCGAAGTTCGGCACGGTGATGACGCCCGATCCGGTGCCCACCCCGATCGCACCCACCGGCTATCCCCAGCAGCTCGCGCTGCGCCCGATCGCGATGCCGAACGGCGCCGCCGAGGTCACCGCGTCGAATACCGCGTCGACCTCCGACAGGTTTCGCCGCACGCCGCTCGAGGGCGAGGTCCGTGGGCGCTTCGGCATCCAGCAGTTCGAGCTCGGGCTGCTGGTGCGGATGCACGAGCGCTTCGCCGAGCAGGACAAGCCGAACCCGCTGCTCGCGATCGGCGGCACCCTCGCCTACTCGATCAAGCCGATGTTCGCGGGGCGGCTCGAGTACACGCGCGTGCATCCGTTCGGCGATCTCGGCGAGGCCACCGGCGGCTCCGACCTGCGCGTCGAGCTCGCGCGCAAGGAGCTGCTCAGCCCCAAGATCTCGTTCGACGGCACCGCCGGGTTCCTGTTCACGCAGCGCCAGAACAACGGTGGGTTCGATGCCAACGAGCTGATCGGAGACACCCGCCTCGGGCTCCAGTTCACCGCCACCGACCAGCTCTCCATCCAGGGGGACGCCTTGTTCCAGTTGAATTTGGGAGGGGAGCTATTCACCCACACCGTCTCGCTCGCGGTGGCGCCGACCGTGTTGTTCGCTGCTACCAAGCAGATCGATGTATTTGCTCGGGTCTTCGTCGGATTGCTCCCCGCGGCCGAGGGATCGAGCTCCAGTGACCTACGCATCTACACCCTCGGGCTCAATTGGCGGCCGTAGCGACCGACGTAGTACGCTGAGCACGTGGACTCCGGCGCAGTTCTGGCCGGCCGATATCGCGTAGGCGAGACCATCGGCCGGGGTGGCATGGGCCTCGTGGTCAAGGCGACTCACGAGCAGCTCGGCACGCCCGTCGCGATCAAGCTGCTGCGCCACGACGCGATGGAGGAGCCGGCGATGGTCGAGCGCTTCCTCCGCGAGGCGCGCTCGGCCGCCCAGTTGCGCGGCGAGCACGTCTGTCGGGTCACCGACTTCGGCACCACCGCGAACGGCCAGCCGTTCATGGTGATGGAGTACCTCGAGGGCCTCGACCTCGCATCGATGGTCGATGACGCCGGGGCGCTCGAGCCGGCGCGCGTCGCCGTGTACATCCTCCAGGCGTGCATCGCGATCGCCGAGGCCCACGCGCTCGGCATCATCCATCGCGACCTCAAGCCGGGGAACCTGTTCGTGACGCGCGGCGCCGACGGGCGCGAGCTGATCAAGCTGCTCGATTTCGGGATCGCGAAGGCCACCAGCGCGATCGATCCGAGCCTGACCGCGACGCAGAAGGCGATGGGCTCGCCGGCGTACATGTCTCCCGAGCAGCTGCGCAAGCACGGGGCGGTGGATCCGCGCAGCGACCTGTGGTCGGTCGGCATCACGATGTACGAGCTGCTCACCGAGAAGCGGCCGTTCGACGGCGACACCCCGTACGAGCTTGCCCTCGCGATCGCCAACGATCCGCCGATACCGCTGCCCGACACGGTCGCGCCCGACATCGCGAAGATCGTGATGCGCTGCCTCGAGAAGGATCGCGAGAAGCGCTACCAGACCGTCGCCGAGCTCGCCGCGGCGCTGGCGCCCCTCGCACCCGGAGGCAAGGAGCTCGCCGCGCGCGTCGCCGCCGCGCTCACCCCCGAGGGAACGAAGCCGCGCGCCGCCGGCATTCGCGACGCCGATCCGGCGACCGAGACCACGATGCGTGGGGCGAGCGGCACGATCGATCCCGAGGCTCCGCGCAAGCGCTCGCGGCTCGCGACCCCTCTCGCGCTCGTCGCGGTGGCCGGCATCGCCGTCGCCGCGTTCTTCGTCTGGCCACGGGGCGACGAGCCCACCGTGCAGCCGAGCGCCACACCGCAACCTCCGCCGCAACCCGCGCCACCGCCGGATGCCGCGACGGTCGTCGTCGAGGATGCCGCGGCGCCCGAGCCCGATGCCGCGGCGGTCGCGCCCGACGCTGCCAGTGAACCTCCGCCCGACGCTGGGCCCGGCAAGCCGCCTCGCAAGCGGCCGCGCGGGCCGAAACCCAAGGACCCGGACTTCGGCAAGAGCCGGTTCTGAGCTGCTAGCTTCACGGGCGATGTCTCGATCGCTGTCACTGCTGATCATCGCCGGATGTACGGCCGCGCCGTCGACGTCCGCGCCGAAGCCTGCCCGACCCGTTGATCGAGATCCGCTCGCCGTCGAGCGTGCGGCCTACGACGCGGCGCGGCCGGTGTTCGAGCGTTGGTGCGTGCGGTGCCACGTACCGACCAACGGTTCGATGAGCGTGATCACGTCGGACACCTTCGACATCAGCACGTACCCTTTCAAGGGACAGTCCGGCGCCTTGGCCGGCTATCACGTGGCCGACGTCCTCGGGATCATGTTCGGCGATCTCGATGCCACCGACGGCGCCGATGAATTTCGGCGTCCGTGGGCTCAGCACGCGCCTCGGATGCCGAAGACCGAGCCTGGCGCGGTGCAAGGTGACGAGCTCGCGCTCGTCCGGACGTGGACCGTGGCCTGGCGTGCAGCACATCGCGCCGGCCTACACACCCCAGCGCCGAATCAGCGGCCTGGTGAGTAGGCGCTCAACGGGGAGCGTCGTCCGGACACCGCCTGGCCGAGCCAAGCGACAGCACCGGATCGCGCCCCGCGCGCCGCACCGCTGAGGTCGCACCGACAAGCTGCTTTGCTGCATGCTTGCCACCGATCCCGACCTCGACGATCTCCGGACACGCCTCACCGCATGCGGCGATCGTGTCCGCGAGCATCGCATCGACGCGCCTTGCCTCGAGCAGTGACGCCGTTCCACGGTGCGATCCAGAACACGCCCGCAGCTCCTCGCCGGTGATCGACACGGCGACGCGCTTGTCATCCTCACTGACCCGCGCCATCGCCAGGAACACCGGCGGACCACCGTCGGCGCGCACGGCGACCAGCACCGCGGGCGCTGACTTCACCCACGTGACCACCTTCGCGAGCCGTTCGCCGTCGGTGTCGGGAGCCGCGATCACCAGCACGGCCTTCGCGGCATCGCCGGCGAGCGGCTGGTCGAGCATGGCGGGCTTACCGTCGAGCGTGGTCGCGTCGGCGGCGAGCTCGACGACGCGATAGCCACCTTCGACGTCGACGCGCAGCGGACCCGCATCGCCCGCCGACAGACCGCACTCGAGCTCGGTGACGCGCGACGGCGGCGGCAGCTGCAGCTTCGCGACCAGCTTCGCGATGCACAGCTCGGTCGGGTGATGGCCGATGCCGCCGACGCGCGGCTTGATCTTTCCGGTCGGCGCGATCTCGAGCATGATCGACACCGAGCCGGTCTTGTCGGTCAGGCAGAGATCGAGATCCGCGAGGTTCTCGACGAGCGCGTGGTTGGCCTTGCTCGCGAGCGGACCGGCGAGCTCCGCCGGCGTCTCGCCGAGCGTCGCGTACGGGAACCACGCCGTCGGGATCACACCGTCGGGCGCGGCATGCGGCAGCTCGGCGGCGGGTGCGCACCCGACGACCTGCGTGCTCAGCACGGCCGGCGCACTACCCGAGCCGACCACTTGCTCGGGCGTGCCGCGCTGACAGGCGACGAGGGAGAGGAAGAGCCACGCCCTCATTCGAAATCCGGGATGTCGTCGATGTCGCCCTTCCGCTTGAGCTCCGGCGTGCAACCGAGCTCGGCGCCGCCGAACAACAGGCGATCGAAGCCGGCGCGGCGCGCGGCACCGGAGACCTCGAGCAGGTCGCGCGTCGTCGCATCGCTGTCGATCGACACCACCATCGTGGGCGCGCACCGGAGCTGCTTGCACTTGTCGGCGAGCTTCTGCATCAGCCCGGCGAGCTCGCCCGACTTCTTGGGATCCGCCTTGTGCGTGGTGCGGCCGAGGCACCCCGTGGTGGCTTGCCGGCCGACGCGCACGGCCGGGCGCATCGCATCGCCGGCCTCCTCCGACGGCCCCGTGCCCATCCCGAGGAACACCGGCGGAGCCTTGCCATCCCCGACGGCGAGCAGCACCGCCGTCGCGTCGCGGGCCCACATCAGCGCGAGCTGCAGCATGCCGCCGAGCGTGTCGGGATGCGCCACCACGACGTAGGTCTCGGGCGGCAGCGCCTCGGGCTCGGAGACCCCGGGCACGATCGTCTGCGCGCCGTACCGCAAGCTCTTCGCGTCGGCCTCGATCACCTGGTAGCCCGCGCTCGGCGACACCCGCCACGGCGCGGCATCGCCACGCGACAGATCGCACGCGATCTCGACGTGCTCCTGCGACGGCGTCATCACCTTCAAGCCGGCGAGCGCCTTCGCGGCGCACCACTCGCTGGCCTTGTCGCCGAGGCCTCCCGCGCGCACCGACGCCAGCTCGCCGGAGACATCGAGCTCGAGCAGGATCCGCAGCGAGCCGGTGGGTGCGGGGGTCGCGAAGCACTTGTCGATCTCCGGCACCTTGAGGCGCAGCGCGGCCTCGGTGGCACGCGCCGCGCTGATCACGGTGGTCGTGGTGACGCGGCCATCGATCGCGAACGGCGTCCATGGATCGGGATCGATCGTCGGTGCGGCCGGCGTGGGCATCGCGAACGTGCCGGTGCTGTCCCAGACCAGCGGGATGCTGACCGCCGACGGCGCGCCCTTCGCCGGGAATCTCATCGCGCGAAGCGATCGCTTGACGCACGCATCGATCGTCCCCGCGAGCGCGGAGCTCGTCAGCTCGGGGCTGCTCACCGTCCCGTCGCCGTTGATCACCAGGCGATACACGACGGCGAGCCGCGCGAGCGACTTCACCTCGTTGAAGCACGCGAGCAGCTCGGCTTGCTTCGCACGCACCACCGGCAACACCTCGTCGCCGGTGATCACGGCGTTGCTGGTGACCGTGCCGAACGTCAGCGACGGCCGCCGCCCCGGCACCGCGCGCCCGCCACCAAGCGCACCGAAGCCACGGCGCGGCGCACGCTGGGTGGTATCGGTCGCGAGCGGAGGAGGGGTTGCCGGTGCACAGCGCACGAGCTGCACGGCTGGACGCTCGCGCGGCGTCGCGGGGCCACCGCGACCACCACATGCAGCGAGCAAGACCAGCCAGCGAGCGTCCACGCGCTATTTACCTTTCCACACCGGAGGCCGCTTCGCGAGGAAAGCCGCGATCCCCTCGGCGGCATCCTCGAGCGCGAGCACGCGAGCCAGCTCGGCCTGCAGGTAGCGCAGCTGCGGCTCGTACTCCATGTCCTGCGAGCGATAGAACGCCTTGAGCCCGAGCGAGATCGCCGCCGGGCTGCGCGAGGCGAGCTGGCTGGCGAGCTCGAGCGTCGCTCCCTCGAGCTCCGCCACTGGCACCACGCGGTTGATCAGCCCGGCGGCGAGCGCCTCGGAGGCCGTCAGCTTCGCGCCCGTCAGCATCATCTCGAGCGTCCGCTTGCGGCCGATGCTCCGCGTGATCTCGGCGGTGATCATCATCGGCCACAGCCCGACGGAGATCTCCGTCGTGCCGAAGGTCGCCGTGTCGGCTGCGACCACCAGATCGCACGCCACCATCAGCCCCATGCCACCCGCGAGCGCGGGCCCGTTGACCATCGCGATGATCGGCTTGCCGAGCTCGTGCATCGCGACGAACAGGTCGACCAGCGACGCGGGCGGCACGCCGTCCTGCGGCTGCCCGTGCATCGCCGCGAGGTCGCCGCCCGCCGAGAACACCGGTCCCGCGCCGGTCAGCACGATCACCCGGGTCTCTTTCGTCGTCTTGATCTGGGCGAGCGCGTGGACCAGCTCGCCGCAGGTCAGCGGCCCGATCGGGTTCCGCTTGTCGGGACGGTTGAGCGTGATCCGCGCGATCGGTCCGCGATCCTCGACCAGGATAGTCGTGTACGCCTCGGCCATGGCCGGTGTGTATCATGCACGGCGATGTCCTCGCGGCTGCTGATCCTCGCGCTGTTCGCGATCGCACTCGCGGCCGCCATCGTCTGGTACGCGCGAGGAGGCCGGATCGAGGCCCTCCCCAGCACCCCGTACGACGCCGGCTTCACCGTCGAGCAGACCCGTCCCGATCCCCTCACCGCCCGCTCGCGGCTGCAGCGGCTGACCCGCGACGCCCGCGACCGGTTGGCCGAGCAGATGGCCCGCGCCACCGCCGCCCGCACCGCCACGCACGCCGGCTCGGCCACCGCGGGCCGCGCGGGCGGGGTGAAGGCGGCCCACCTCAGCACCGACCCCGCGATCAAGAAGTTCAACGACCGCGCCCTCGAGGAGCTCGGGGGTGCGCAGGCCTACCTCTCCGAGTGCTTCGACCTTCATCGCAAGGAGCTGCCGCCGAAGCTCACGGTCCTCACCAACGTCCTGATCACCACCGATCCCGACGTCGGGGCCGTGGTCTCCGCCGACGCGCTCACCGATCCCGACGGCAAGCCGCTCCCCGCCGCGTTCGACGACTGCATCCGCGACATGCTGCAGACCTTCGTCCTGCCGCCGCTGCCCCCCACCGAGGACAGCCAGTTCCTGCTGGCCTTGCAGCTGTCGTTTCGCGACGACGACTGATACGCTGGTGGCCGTGAATCGCTGGGTCGTCACGACGTGCGTGCTCGCCGCCGCTCCGATCGCTCCGATCGCTCCGGCTCGTGCCGACTCCAACGACATCGTGCTCAACCGCCTGTCGGTGGAGCAGCCCGATGGCACCTTCATCGCGCAGAACGCGGAGCTCCGCTCGCTGGCCTCCCAGCTCGGGGTCGTGCTCGCGCCACGCCTGAGCACCCCCGCCGACACGCTCGGCTTCGGTGGCTTCCAGGTCGCCGTCGACTACGCCACCACGACGATCGATCCCGGCGCCGTGTACTGGCGCGCCCGCGAAGGCAGCCCCGATCCCGCCGGCACCGCCGGCATGGACCACGGCCCGTCGTCGCTGTCGACGATCGGTCTGTTCGCCCGCAAGGGTCTGTGGTTCCCGGTTCCCGCGTTCGAGGTCGGCGCCGGCGCGGTCCACCTGGTCGACTCCACGATCTGGACCGGTCAGTTCTACGCCAAGCTCGCGCTCCACGAGGGCTACCACCAGTGGCCGATCCCGTCGTTCTCGGTCCGCGGCGGCGTCTCGCGGATGATGCAGCAGCGCTCGCTCGATCTCACCGTGGTGTCGCTCGACGGCATGGTCAGCAAGCACTTCGGCATCGGCGGCACGTGGCGCCTCGATCCGTACGTTGGCTACAACATCCTGCTCATCGTCCCGCGCTCCGAGGTCATCGACCCGACGCCGACGATCGATCCCCTGGTCCCCGGCAACGAGGGTGACTCGACGAAGAACTTCGTGTTCAAGGAGCAGGACAACATCGTCCGCCACCGCGTCGTCGTCGGGACCAAGCTCCAGTACTACGTCCTCCAGCTCACCGTCGAGGCGAGCTTCGCGAGCAAGGGGAGCTCCCTCGACGATCGCCCCGGCGTCACCGACGTGTGCATGCCGAGCTCGAGCACCGCGAACTGCGACGCGAAGGACACCGCGAAGTCGCAGACCACGCTCTCGGTGTCCGCCGGTCTCGACTTCTAGTTGACGACGACCGAGCCGACGAAGCCGTGCACGGCGCAGCGGAACCCGTAGGTGCCCGCCTCGTTGAACCGGAAACATCGGGTCTGTCCCTCGGGGACGACCAGCGCCGCGTCGGTCGTGCCGGTGAGCGCCGGCTTGATGTCGTGGGTGACCTCGTTGACGAACTTCACGATCTGACCCGCGGAGACCGTCACCGACGTCGGATCGAACCGCGTATCCAGCGTGTTGATGGTCGCCGACTCGCCGGTGCACGGCGACACGGCCTCGACCTTCGGACCCGGGGCGGTGTCGGCGGGCTGGGCGTCACCGCCGCCATCGTCACCGCCTCCGCAGGAGGCAAGCAGGGCCACTACGAGCAGCGTCTTCATGCCGACGATGGTGCCCGAGAATGCCCGCGGCTGACCCGGGGCATTCGGTCGCAGCCCGCTACTCAAGCGTGCTCTGGGCTACCGACCGCATGCAGCGCGCATGTTGTGAGCCCGGCTAGACTCAGTCAGCGTTGAAGTTCGAATGCCCCGAGATCTGGGCGTGACCCGACGGGGCGGGGATTTCCGTCGAAATCGACTTCGATGGTCGTGCTCGGGTCGCCTGCATCCACTGCGGGGCTCGTCGACTGCA
>Ga0075163_10000555_pt1 | contig 48020 bp, 57 predicted proteins | sample JI1023141ADNA_FD_71478 | JGI IMG/M metagenome (GOLD analysis project Ga0075163, IMG submission 71478) | Wastewater effluent complex algal communities from Wisconsin, to seasonally profile nutrient transformation and Carbon sequestration -... | ecosystem: Engineered > WWTP > Effluent > Algae...
CCCCGGTGTTCGTCGTCGCGCGCACCGCCGCATCCACCGCCATACGCTCCACGTCGCGGTATGCAGCGCCGGGGTGCTCGGAGTCCATGACGAAGCGGTACGCATCCCATGCGTTTTGCGTGGAGGGCTGGCTCGCCTCCAGAGTGGAGACGCGCGCCTCCAACGGCTGCACGCGCTCGTAGTCGAGAAACCCGAGCGTCTCAGCGTGCCGAGACAGGACGCGCTCCAGAGCATCTATCCGCCCCTCCAGCGCATCGCACGCATTACGCATCGCGAGCGCCTTCTCGTTCGAGATCGACCCCGCAAGATGGATGATGATGTCAGCCAGCGTCTTCGTCATTTGCCTTCACGCTCCGAATCGTAGTCGCGCCCGTCATCGCCGCTGCCGGACGAAACCTCGTCCCACAGCTTCTCGCTCCACTTGTCGTACACCTCGTCCATGAGGTAGTCAGCCAAGTCGGACTCCGAAGCGATCTTGACTTCCAGGTTTTCGATCGAGTCCGGGTCAGGCCCGCTACCCGGCGTTGTCCCTTGATAGACATCCGCCGTGATGCGCAGGCCCTTCCAGATGATCGTGTACGACCGCAGGCTCATGCTCGCGTGCCGAACTTCTTGAGCTTCGCCCCCATGCGCCGCATCGTTGACGCCATCGTTGACGCCGAACGCGGCTTGACGCCGAGCTTCTTCGCCGCCTGAGCGACCGACTTGGAACCGTTCCACGCCTTCTCGAACCTCGTTGCCTGGGTCATCCGTTGGTCCTGGCGTCCATGCGACGCCTCATTCCGATCAAGCGACAGCCCTGTGTGCAGTAGTAGGCCGTTGCCGTCCTCTTGGTGTGTTCGCGCGGGGCGAACTTGCCTCCGCACTCAGCGCAGGTAAGGACAACCCGCGCACGTTCTTCTCGTGTGAATGTCGTTCGGAAGGCCGAGACGGCCTCCTCCTCAGACTTGCGCGTCTTCATCCCGCGTGCTTCTTGAGCACCGGAATGACGGTCGTGATCGACGCCTTGAGATCCGGTGGGATCCCAGCGATGACGACGACGGCTTCGAGCAGCGAGACGGCTTCCGTCACCTTGCCCTTGTAGCGGTCGAGCTTCATCTTCTGGATCTCCTCCAGCTCAGCCTTGGCGTCCGCCTCACGCTCTTCGAGGGTGCGGCGCTTGCGGGTCTTCACTTCTTGCTCGGTCATGGTCAAGTCCTTTCTGTTGCGCTCGGTTCACGAGCGGTTGTTGACAGCCGTATCTAACACACCACCGAACGTCGAATCAAGCCTCTTCTCGTCCCATCGACTCGCGAGCGTCAAGAACAAGCGCAGCGTACTGCCACCGCTTGTCGGCAGCCTTGCCGTCCGACTCTTCCTTGACGCCCTCAGCCACGCCACGGCGAAGCATCTCTTCGACACCGGGCTCCTCGGAGAACACAAGCTCGTTCCACGTCAGCCCAGAGAGCTTCGACTTGCCGCCGAGCTTCTCGTCGCGCCACGCGATGTTCGACTCGTCGATGGTGATCGTGATCCCCTGGACAACGCGCACCGGGGGCATGTCAGGACTTCCCGAGGACGCGACATCCACGGCGTTTCCAGACCTCTCGGACTGCGCCTCGACATCCGCGCGCTTCTTCGAGAGCTTGGCGATGTCAGCCAACGTCGTCGGCTGCGGCATGACCTCGAACTCGGGCTCACGCTCGCGCTCGACGCCAAGCTCCGCCGCCTCCTGCTGCGACGCGAGAAGCTGAACCTCTTCGGTCAGCGGCAGCACCTTGCGAAGCCGGATGATCGGGCTCTTGCGGTACATCTCGATCGGGTCCGTGCTCCACGGGCTCGACTCAGGCTTGTACGCCTTCTTGAGGCACCGCTGACGCAGGCGCTCAAGCTCGTCCTTCCACATGACCCAGAACACCACGCGCCCCGTGTCCTTGCGGCGCGCGCAAGCGTAGGCGGCGACGACCATGTTCGGGTCGGTGTGATTGGCCCCGGCCTTCGGGACATGCGTGATCGTCGGGTTCGTCCCCTCCGACACCTCGAACGTGTCGCCCTCGAACGCGACCTTGGCCCACACGTCCTCGATGGACCCGTACCGCTTGTAGACGTTGATGTATCCTGGGTATCCGACGACGTACGTGCAGTCGCGCCCGTACGGGATCAGGCTCGCGTGAACGCCGTCCACCGGAAGGCCCCACTGAGCCGCCTTGTAGAGCGCGGCACGCAGGCTCAGTTCCGAGCACTGGAGCAACTTCTCGTTCTTCTCCAGCGCCAGCGCGAACTCGAAGAACCGGGCCTGTGCCTTCTCGGTGCGCATGACCTCGGGCAACATGGCCGTCAACTTCGCGCGCTCCGAGTTGACGAGGGCCACCAGCGCGTTTGACCGCGCGGACGATGATTGAATCTCAGGCATCTTTCCTCTTTCCCTTCTTCTGACGGAACACGCGCTTCGTGACAGTGTGCGCTTCCTTGGCCTTGTAGTTTGCGGTCTCCGTCTTCCAAGTGAAGACGTGCCCGTCGATCTCCGCCTCCGTCGCGTCCTCCATGCGCGCCATGATGCGGGCCTTGGCGGCTTCAAGAACCTTCTCCTCGGCGCTGATCCGCTCGCTCAGAGTCGCGACCGTGACGGCATCCTCGGCGCACTCAGCGGGCAGCAAGATCACCTTGCCCGTGTCCTTCGGCCACATGCGCTGCATGAACTTGTAGTCGGTGCCCATCGGCTCGGGTGGGATGTCGCGCAGCCAGTGCTTCTCGCGGAAGTCAATGAGAACCGACATAATCCACTGCTCGACGCCGGGATCGCGCTCGAACTTCTCCCACTGGACGGTCGGCGGAAGCAGCGCGCTCACGATGCCGCCGCTCGGCTCCGGCAGACCAACCGAGAAGTCGGCGTCCTCGGCGACCACCATCGCGTAGAACGCGCACTGAAGCTGAGCCGCCCACGGAGCGCGCTCGCGCCAATCGCGCTTCGCCCACGTCGGGGCCTTAGTCTCGACGATGAGGTTCTGCCCGTTGTGGTTCGCGTATCCATCGACGCTCGCCATGAGCCAGCCGTGCGTCGGGTGCTGATGGACAAGACCCGGTGCCACTGTGCAGCCGACGTCACGCGCGAGCATCTTGCGGTGCAGATCCTCGGTGTCGATGCCCCACTGAAGTTCAGCGGCGACTTCCTGCTCCTCCGTTCGCTCCTCGTCCGTCTTCGGCTTCTCAGCCATGCGCCCGGTGAGCTGCAAGAACACGGACAGCGGTGTGCCGCGCACTTTGATTCCGAGCTTGGCAATCTCGGGGTTGCCCCCGAGAAGCAGGGCAACGGCTGCGTGTCCGCCAATGCGGCCATTGTGGTAATCAAGCCACTCGGGCGATCCAGTCTTGAGGTCGATGATCGGCATGTTGTTACCGTACAGGAGCCGCAGGCGGAGTCAACTCCGAACGGCCATCTTCCACCAAGTCACTAACACAACCACCCGCAAGGAGTTACGGATGAAGGTTCTTGTCACAGGCGGTCGAACGTACAGCGACCGAGACTCTCTCTACGCTGCGCTCGACGCCGCCAAGCCGACCCAAGTCATTGTCGGCGACGCGACCGGAGCGGATGCGATGGCGTGGTCGTGGTGTGTAGGTCGCCAGATCCCGTGTCGTCGCTTCTGGGCGGACTGGAACAAGCACGGCAAGGCGGCTGGTCCGATCCGCAATCAAGAGATGATTGACGTCGGCCAGCCCGATCTCGTCATCGCGTTCGCTGGCGGGCGCGGCACGGCAGACCTCGTGCGGCGCGCAGCCAAGGCTGGCATCCCGATCAAACACCCCGACACCGCTCAGGACAACGGTGCCGGGGCGCTCAAGGAAACCCCCAAGTACGAATCCACCGATAGCGTCCCCGATGTGTGGTGACAAGAAGAAGCCCCGACGAGGAGGAGGACTCGCCGGGGCCATGAGGTCCGCTAGGTTGCGCGACGATCGTACCGTCCTCGGGAATGAAAGCAACCCCGACTGCCGGGGGTGCCGGGGCCGGGGTTGCAAGTCCTTGTATCCCGGTGTTCCGGGTGGCAGGATGTCGAGTGTCACCACGACGCGGGCATCGTAGCCGGTAGCCTTCGTCGAGTCAACCTGACCGGCAGAGGTATGAGTATGAGCCTGCATTTGGCCGATTCCGTCGTCTTCTTTGACGGTGAGCGTTGGCTGGTAGATGTACAAGGTTTCGGAACTGCTACCCGTCACCTAACGGAAACGGAACTTGGCATCGTCACACGCGCGCTGATGGGGCACATCTACGGCGTCCGCGAGTTCGATCACTACGTTTCCGAGCAAACGGATGCGCATAGCCTTCCCGACGCTCCGGACTGCACGGCCCTTTGGGAGGCCAAGCCGTGAGCCGACCGTACGCCCCCCTGTTCCGCTCGATCACCACAAGTGAGCGCCTAGCGGATCTCGCAAACGACTCCCACCGTCTCTTCTTCTCCTGGCTCTTGACCGTTGCGGACGACTGGGGGCGCGTCACAGCGCGGCCTCGACAACTCAACGCGCTCGTGTGGCCCATGCTCGGAAAGAAGCCCGAGGACGCCGAGAAGGCCCTCGAAGACCTACGCCGAGTCGGCCTTGTTACGATCCACGACTCTGAAGATGGTCCGTTCGTCCAGATTCCAGACCACGAGGACAAGGCTGGGTCTGTCGGAAAGAAGGACCACAGAAGGGCCTCCCATTGGCCGGAAACGGCACTTTTGGCCAGTCTTGGCCCGGACTGGCCCGAGGTGGCCCGCTCTGGTTCGTCATGGCCCTCGCACACGGGCGCGGACGCGCCCCCGTCTGCGCGTGGAGCTTCTTCTTCTTCTGGCTCTGAGTCTGGTTCTGGTTCTGGTTCTGGGAGGGAGAGTGCAGAGAGGGAACCCAAACCCAAGACCAAGGCCCCTCGCAAGGAACCGACAGGACCGGACGCCGACGTACGACGAGCGTTTGCCGCCGCCTTCCTGAAGGCCCGTGGCGTGCCCTACGCCTTCGAGGGCGGAAAGGACGGGGAGGCGGTAAAGATACTCCTGCAACGCGCAGGGGGCGATCCAGCCGTGGTTATCGCCCGCATCCCAGCACTCTTCGCGGACTCGTGGTACGGCCCCAAGGCAACGCTGACCAAGTTCGTGTCGGCGTGGAACTCGATCGCGCCCAAGGCCCAGCCAGTCCAGCCCCAGCCCTCCCAAGCCGAAATCGAGGCCGCGCATAAGCAAGCCCTGGAAGCCGACGCCTGGGCTCGCAGGTTCAAGAAGGGACCGTATGCCATGCCGGACGAAAAAGTCGATCCTGCGCGTTCCCAGGACGGTTTGCGGGCAAACGGTGGGGGAGGCTGAGCCGTGTATCTCGGTGAAGACCCGTTTTCAGGCCCGCTGAGCAACGCCGAAATCATCCAGCGGCGGCTCCTCGCGACCATCGTCAACCTGCCCGAGGGGCTGCACAAGGCCGTCTCAGGCGGAGCGCACGAGGGGTGGTTCACAAACCCGTTCCTCAAGTCCGTCTGGCGGGCTGCCCTGCGCCAGGGCGAGACGGTCGGCGCGTGCGACTACATGACCATCCTCGTCGAGGTGGAGCCGCAGCACCCAGAGCTTCGCTGCCGCACCGAAATCCTCGACCTCATGGCCCACGGCGCGCACTCCACGACGTGCATTCGAGCGTGGTGCGCCTCCCTACGTGCCGAGGAGGCCAAGGCCAAGGCTATCCAGGCCATGCTTGGCGACCTCCCATCGACCGCCGAGGAACTGAGCGACCATCTTGCCGAGAAGGCCCGCGAGCTTGCCGACCTCTCGGCCCTTGCGAAGGCTGACCACGCCGAGCGCCCCGAGGATCTCATGGGGCAGATCGAACGCGAAATCGAGAGCGTGCGCACGTCGGGCAGTTTCGGACTCGAATGCGGAATCACGGCTCTCGACATTGTGTTCCGGGGATGGAGACCGGGCGAAGTAATCGTTTGCGGCGCGCGCCCGTCAGTCGGCAAGTCTGCATTCGCAGTCACGGCTGCCGTCTCTGTAATTCAGAGAGACCCACTCGCAAACATTCTCTACGGAAGCGTTGAGATGAGAGCGCCTGACGTTGGGAAGCGAATCTTGTCGTGCCACTCCGGCGTAACGGTCGAGTCTGTTGAAGCGCAAACCATGAGCGCCTCGCAGCGCGAGTCATGGGAAGTCGCTGCTCAGTTCTACCTACAGCATTCCATGGAGGTGCGTCACCAAGGGATGTCGAGCCCGCAGGCTCTTTACGCAGCCGCGCGCCAGTCGAAGCTCAAGCGTGGACGCCTCGACCTCGTTATTGTCGATCACATGCACATCATGCGCGGTGAAGGCAAGACGGACACTGAGCGCCTGACGAACGTCTCAAAGTCGCTTGTCAAGTTGGCTCACGACCTCGAAGTCCCCGTGCTTGCACTTGCGCAGCTCAATCGTCAGGTCGAGCACAGGGATGATCCCGTGCCGACGCTTGCTGACTTGCGCGGCTCAGGGTCAATCGAGGAAGACGGCGACATCATCTTCTTCCTGCACAAGCCGTCGAAGGACAACAAGACCAACGTCGTTGCGTCCATCGCAAAGCACCGTCGCGGCGGACTCGCAAACGTCAGCCTCACGTTCGAGCCCGCGCTGTCGCGATTCTCGTGGCAAGGCCCGAAGGATGCGGAGCAGTGGTCGCCCTAGGCCCGCGCCTTGCGATTGACCCACACACCAACCTCGCGCTTGCCGAGGTTTGTGATCCGCAGCCGTAGCTTCCCGATCCCGCGTCCGTCGTGACGCCAGATCAAGCACGCCCACTCGCGCGCAAGCCAGTACTCGACGTGCTGGCCGCATCCCTCGTGGTTGCCGCCCGTCAGTACGGCCTCAAGGACACGAAGTGCCTCAGCGTCCGATCGCGAGTACGGCTTCATTCCCACGGCACAATCCTCCTCGGCTCCCACTTCGCCCACGACCTCGGCATCATCTCCGCCGAGGGGGTGTTGTCCCACCACAAGTGCCCTTGCAAGCAGCGCAGCTCGTAGGAGCAGGCGTCGCCAGCCACGAGGCTCTCCTTGCGGCCCGTCTTGATGATCTTCCGTTCCTTGCACGTCGGGCATCGCTTCGATCCCCTGAGCTTGTAGGGCTTCATACCCAGTAGATCATCGGGCACGCTCCCTGGCGGGACATGCTCACGACCAAGGCGTCCGCGAAGTCAGGAGACGATCCCGTGCGCGCGCGCAGGCGCTTCTTCGGTTCGAGCTTGTAGATCCCCTTCTCGATGTCGGGCTCCATGTTGATGCGGTCAAGATCCTTCCAGAACAAAGTGAACTGGCGCGGGATCTTGAAGTGCCCCTTGATGAGGCCCTGCCGCAGAGCGAACGACAACTCGGCTTTGCGGTTCGAGAAGTGCATGTCGCCGGTCAGGTCGCGCCAGTCGCCAAGTTGCGATCCGCCAGACTGCACCGCGTCGCACATGATGCCGGACTCGCGCAAGCGGTCAACAACAGCGCCGCCGATACCGTCCTGTTCAACGTGCAGGTTGCCAGGGTCTACGCGCCACTCGCGCGTCAGCCTCGCGATGTGCTCCGTCGTGACCATCGTGTCGGGCGATTGCCAGTGCTGGAAGTTTGTCAGCACGCCATCCTCGACGAGGCACGCGACGTTGTTGTCTGCTCCGCTGCGGGCTACGTCAACGCCAATGTGCCGACCCTTGTCGCAGGCGTCATGGTTCAGGGCGTTCTCAAGAAGCCACATCGGGTAGAGCTGGAGGTCCGCACCCTTGGTCGGGAACTGCCCAAGAACGCGAACAGACCACTGAATCGACTGCTCCCCGTACGTCTCGCGCATCTCCTCGATCCAGTTCTTGTCCATGATGTGCTCAGGCACGTCAAAGGCGCTGATCTGGAAGCGAGCGTAGAGCGGGCTTTCACGACGGAAGATTTCTGCGAACTGCCCGTCCGACTTGTTCGGGTTGCCGAGCATGAGGATGTATGAGTTCGGGCGCGTGAGGTAGCCACGGATCGCGTCGAACACGTAGTCCTTGCAGCCCGAGGCTTCGTCAATAACGACAAGAAGTTCGCCGTGCTCACCTTCGGCGTGAAATCCCTGGAACTGAGTCTCGTCGTCGGTCGCGATGCCAGTCGCATACCACTGCGGCGCGTACTCCCATCGCTTCGTCAGGATATCACCGCCAAGCGGGCGCTTTGACGTAGCGTGTGCTTGGCGGATGTTGCGCCAGAGAGGGCCGAAGAGCTGCGCGCTAGTCGCAGATGTGGTGATGATGATCGAGTCTCGCCGCGTCGTGATGAACCACGCGATGATGCGAGCGGCCATGGTACTTTTGCCGCTGCCATTGCAACTTGCTACCGCGACGCGCTTTTTCTCAAGCAGCGCGCGCGTGATGTCAATTTGCTTCTGCCACGGCGTCCACTCAAGAACTTCACGGAAGAACCCGATTGGGTTCTGCTTGTACTTCACGTACGGGGCTTCCTTCTCCCCGTTCAATTTGGATGACCTCTCCTCCAGAGCCGTCTTCCATAGCTTCCCTGCCGATGCGCGTGACGATGATTTGGGCGGCTTCACGAGGCAACTCCTCAATCAGAATATCCAGGATCTTCCCGAGGCGCATCTGGTACTCGCGCTCGGTCAACATGCTTTCCTTCTTGATCGCGATCTCCATCGCCTTCTCGGCACGCAGGCTGCGCCTGTCAGCCTTCTCCAAGAGCTTCTCCCACGTCGCGTCGTACTCCGCGCCCTTGTTGATGAGGTCGCCCATCTCGCGGAAGGCATGGTCGGCCTTCTTGTCGTCGCCGCGCGCGATGCCGTCGTTGTACTGGTCGTAGAGCGACTTGAGCCGGTAGCGGAAGTCGGACGTGTCGCCCTTGTCTACGCGGTCGGCAAGCTCGTCCATCCGCAAGTCGTAGAGCGCGATCACGGGCTCTAGGGCGAACAGGGACGGGTTGTTGACTGCCTTGTTGTAGTTGGCACGCAGGCGTCCGAGCGACTGCTCGAACATCGCCTTCAGGCGCGGGGCCGGTTGAGCTCGGGGGTCGTCCATGTTTCGGTGCGGGTAGCAGTAGTCGTAGTGAGGTCTCGCGTGGCGTGGGCATCGTACACCTGTTCGCCTAGAGACCGCTTGGCACTGGCGCTGCCCATCCGTGATCGGGTCCGGCCTCGGAAACAGGCTCGGAGGCATCTTGTCCCGTCGCCACTTCCCGTTCGGGAAGCGCAGGCGGGCTACTTGGTGCAGCCACAAGAACTCCCGCTCCGTTATCAACGAGAAGTCCGGTGCGCTCCAGTGCTTGAATTGCCCACTCATCTGCGAGAACTTCTTTGTTGGCCTTGGCGTACACAACGCGCAGGCCATCGTCTAGACGGACGTACGGGATGTTCGCCCCGTAGTAGACGCGCATCATCGTCTCCTTGCGCTTGCGGCGCTCGCGCTCGCGCTGCACGAAGGAGAGCCCCTTCTTCTCGGCAGCTTTCTCGGCGCGAGGCGTAGGAGCGCGAGGTGGACGTGCGATCACTTCTCGCGAGGCGCCGTCAATTGGGCCAGACTGCTTGTTCTTGGGGCCGATGAGCCCAACGCTTCCGGTTCGTTTCCAGCGCGAGTGGTGCATCTCGCACATGTCCTTCATGAAGTGCTTTCGCCCGCACCCTGGAACGCCGCAGATTCCGGTTGGGTGACGGGTCCACAGGCGCTCGCGCGGGCGACTGCCCATCGCGTTCTTTCGGGCGATCTCGCTTCGCTCTTGCGCCGTGTGGTTTTTCTTCGGCCTAGGCATGAAGGATCAGCCACGCCGAACCCGTACAGAAGATCCGAACACGGTTGTACTGAGCAGCAAGCGCGTGCGTCGTCGATCCGTTGATCGTCTCGCTGGCATTCCCGTCGAGCGTCACGGCGTTTCCGCTGGAGTCCGTCTTGATGACGGTGAGCGTCTTGCCCGCAGCCGAGGCGACTGCGACGAGCGTCAGCGTGATCGCCCCAGCCGTTGCATCGGCAAGAATGAGGTGATCGTTCACAGTGGCCGAGCCGGAAGCCGTGATCGCCCTGTAGTCGGGATGGACGCGGTTCCCCAGGCAGTCGATGATGGCCTCGATGACCTCTGCGCCGGACTGCGTGTAGGTGGGGAGGGTTTGGATCGTCGTCATGTGTTCTACCTATGCCAGACGTAGAGCCAGCTCCAGGCGTTTCGCTTGGCCGCTGTGGTGAGTGTTGTCACGGCCATCTTCACGCCAAGGGCCGTCGTCGATCCAGGAAGATTTGTTGAGTGCGTCGCAACCAGTGCGTCGTCGATGTAGAAGTAGACGTTGCTCGCGTCCATCTCGATGCGAAGCAGCCATCCACCCGGCTTGGTTGTATCATTTGCCGCAGCTACGGACGTCGTAGTTGTCGTGACGTTGCTTGCGCCGTCGCACGTAACCGCACGCCAAAACGCAGTACCGTCCACGCCCGTGTCGTATCGGAAGGCTGCGACGTGCTGCGTCGTCGGGGTTGCGACCTGATCGATAGCCGCGCTGGAAAAGCCGCACCACAAACGCACGTTCGAGATGTTCGGCCCCATGCTATAGCGGGCGCACATGCCTCCGACCCACGACCGCCGAATGACGGTGGCGCTCGTTTCTCGACCGCCTGCATTCCCGCTCGTTGCTCCAGTCAAATGCTGCTCGCGCGGCATGGTCGAGCTGTCCTGCGAACTTGGCGTGGCCGTTCCCACCTGGGCCAACGTCGCCGTCGTTCCCTTTGACGAGATCGTCGTGGCACCCGGATCGTGGAACCACTCGTAGAGCCTCCAGCCCATGAAGTGATGCCGCATCCATCCGTCCGCCAGCCGATTGTCGCTGGACGAGATCGGGATCTTAGATGCAGTAGGTGTCGCCGTAGCGTCAGAGATCCCGCCTGACGGCAAGCCAGTGCAGTTTGTGAGTGTGCCGCTCGTTGGTGTTCCGAGGACCGGCGTCACGAACGTCGGCGAGGTCGCTCGCGCGATTCCTCCCGTGCCCGTTGAGGACGCGCCACCGAGTGTATCCACCATCGCCGCAACGGTCGTGTCATCTAGGACGGTGCGGGCTGCCGCCGTGCATGTGATCTCTTCAGCGACGCCCGAACCGGACGTAGATCGTCCAAGAAGTCTGTCCGTCGTCGAGACGATGATCGACGCAGGGACCAGCGTCCCGCCCTCGACCGCCTCGGTGTGATCGTGCGGCGATCCGGAGAAGTCCGCGATGGTCGGAGATGTGAGCGTCGGCGTGAGCAACGTCGGCGAGTCGGACAGAACAACCTCGGTCCCGATGCCTGTCACTTCGGCGAGGTTGGCCGTATCGACCGCCCCCGCGTCGATCGTCCACGATGTCCCAGAACTCGCAACGGTGATGTCGCCCTTGTCGCCGTCCGAAACGATGGACGCGATCTTCTTGATCCAAACCCAGAGATTTGCGGGACGGCCACCGGACGACATCAGGCACCAGTCCTCGTCCACTTCATGCCATCGACCGTGAACTTGCTCCCGGTTGCTCCGTACGCCTTGAGCGTTTTGCTGTTGTTGACCATGTACCCGTCGAGCACGATGACGCGCATACCGGCCTCGACGGTCTCGGAGTAGACCACGTTGTCAGGCTCGGTCGTTCCGCCAACAAGCACGACGAACTTGAGCGCCGCCGTGTGTGTATTCGTCGCCCACACATGCCAGAAGTCGGCATCGTCGGTGCTTGACGTCGCCGTGTCGATCGTGTTTGCGCCTCCCGCCGTCGATGCCGTCACGAGAAGCGGAAGGCCGTTGGCGCACCCCGAAAGAAACCTGGGTGTGAGGTCGTCGTAATCAGCCACGGTTCGTGATCCTTCCGTTCGCGTAGGACTTGGTGGGGCTTCGCTCTCGGCGCTGGGATGGAACGCGCTGGAGACGTGTGTGAACTTGGAAGAGCCGAATGTCGTACGTGTCGTCGGGGCGTGTGAAGTTCACGCGGAAGTCAACAGCCTGGGCCACGTACACACCGGGAACGTAGTCGATCCAGGAGCCGGAAACCCCGTCTACGGTAAGACGGATCTGGATCGTCATCGTGCATTGGCTCTGGCCTGGAAGGAGCACAAGAGGCCCCTCGGGACTCCACTGGGCAGATTCGGGCAGCCCAACTCCAGGGATGTCGGCAAATAGCGTGGGGTGTTCCTGATACGACTCGGCCCACGCCTCGACATACATGCGCTCGGCGAGAGGCTGGCTGGCCTTGAGGCTGATGGTTGTCGATCCCGTCGTGTAGGTGCCCGTGAGGGACGATCCCGTGAACGTCAGGCAGACCCGCCCATTGATGGTCGTTCTGGTGAGGCCAGAGACGCCGCCTCCTCCGGGTGTCCCCGTGTCGTAGAACCCACCCTCGGATCCGTAGTCCTCCCACACGAACGACTCCAAAACGGTCGCACGGTCAACGGCTGTTTCAAACCCGTCGAGCGTGACCGCAGACGAGTACCGACCGCGCCCGTCGCGCGAGCGCAGGTAGAGCCTTCCGACCGGATCGCTGTTCGCGTTCGTGAGGCCGCTCGCCCAGTTGGATGTTGGGCCAACCGCACTCATTCCGGGCGGTGCCTGAAGGACGGACTGCCCGAGAATCCAGCCGCCGCGCCGGACCTCGTGGGACAGCCCTGCGGAGACGCTGGGCGCATCCCATGCGTAGGTGGCTCCGTCCGTGCCAAGGGCCGCCGAGAGTGCGCTGGGGGCCTCTGGGGCCGCCGTCGCCATCGTGAGCAGCATCCGCGTCTTGGCGCAGATGCGCACCGTGCGGTGTGCTCCCGCGCGCGTCACGGGCTGCACGGCGACATCGACCTCGCTGCCAGCTTCGGCGGACGGGGCCGGAACGGTCGCGCTTGTTGCCTGCCCACGGACAGAGCCGACGAGCTGCCACTCGCCCTCGGCGAGGCGTGTGAAAATGCGCGACTCGGCGATGTAGGGCCTCGAATCCTCGGGGAGATCCCAGGAGACGGCGATCCCGGGTTCGGGCTGGCCCGCAGAGTTCAGGCGCGAGGCTTCCTTGACGGTGAGGTTCAGAACCGGCCCAGGGATCGTGCGCTCGCTCGTCGGAGCCGTCGTCAGCAACGACACCGATGCAGGCATGTCCGTCCCGAGCGTGTCCACGTCATAGACGTCGGCGTCGTACTGTACCCACTCCACCTTGCGGGAGAGATCGGGCGAGAGGCTCGTGGACGTCACTTGCGCCAGGAAAACCTCAGCGGCGCTGTAGAGCACGTAGGGGTCATCCTTAGAGGGCTCGGTCGCGAACGCGCTAACGGTGATCGACGCACCGGCTGCGTACGTTCCAGCAGCCGAGCCGACCGTAACCGTCTCCATGTAGTCGGACGTGGTGGAGCCCGTTCCGGTTTGCCCAATGGCACTCACGCGAACGCGCACGTAGTAGGTCGTGGCTGCGGCCAGCACAACTTCTCGGTCGAGCACGATCGTTGTGGCCCCAGCCGAGGCAACACGCCCGCTCTTGCCCCACGGAACGATGTCGTGAGACAGAACAAACACGTCCCCAGGCTCCAGCGGAAGCGTCTCCGGCCCAGCCTCGAACGAGCCACGTTTCTTGACAAGTCGGTTGACCTTGAGCCGGTAGAGCGCATCGCGAATAGCCTGCGAGCGTCGAGTGATGCCGGGAAGGCTGATGTTCTCGCGCCGCAGATCGTCGGTCGATGCCGTTGTTTCCAGCAACGGATCGTCCACGTTCACAACCGAGCGCGCGAAGTTTTGGTCCCTGTCCGTGAACTCGACGGCGTAGCTGTTCGCGATGTCGAGACGGTCAACGTACTCCATCTCGAACGTGTCCTGCTTGATCTGCGCGTGACCGATGACTGTGATCGGATCGCGCGCTCGCTCGTGCTTGAAGCGAATGCGCTTGCCCTCCTGAATCGGGATTGCCCGCCCAGTCGAGCACACCTCGATCAACGTGTCCCACACCGACCGGAACGTATCCATCGTCCCGTCGAACTGGAAACGCGGCTCGCGAAGCTCAGCGGTTCCGGTAACGGCTGTCGGGTTGATGATCGTCGAGTACTGCTGTCCGTCCGTCCATGGAGCGCCGTAGGTCGCCGCATCGTACCTGAGCGACACGGTGTACTGATCCGTACCAGAATCGTACGAGATCGTCCCGATCTCCCACCCGCCCGGAACGTCAACGTTCGTGTAGTTGATGTCAACCGCGATGCTGCCAATAAACGGCAGTCCGGCAAACCCAACGTACGCGCCGACGATCCACCGCGTAGGCGGAGCCTCTCCAGGCCAGAACGTGACCTCCAGCCCACCGAACGAAGAAAACAGCGTCGAGTCGTACTTGATATCCGCGATGTCCGAAGCACTGCCGCTGTCGATGTCTTGGACGTTCCCGGTCCCGTCGTAGATCAATCCGTCGCAGTAGTCCGCCCACTCCTTCGCGCTCACCCAGTCGATGTCCTGCTCCTCGTGGGACGAGCCCGCCCCATACCGCTTGTTGAGCAGGATGTCGCACGCGATCCACGCGGGGTTTCGAGTCCAGTCGTAGGAAACCGAGGCCCCGTCGAAGATCGGGCACGTCCGGCCCTTCACGAGCGCCGTGAACGTGGGAACCTGCGAGTTGATCTGCTCGGACGCCTTGACCTTCAGGCCAACGACCGGCGTGTTCGGGTAGGCGAGCTTCATGTCGAGCTTGCCGTAGACGACAGTCAGCGTTGCGGTGTCCTGTACGAACTGCGAGGTCGAGTCGAGGTTGATGCGCAGGCATTCAAACCGAGGGCGGATGCGCTTCACAGTGCCGGTCGGGTTCGTGAAGACGTGCCCGCTTCCCGCCGCAACGCCAACGTGCCCGCCACCGCTGGCGGTCAGTTGGTTGCTGGCCTTGTACCCAACCGTGATCGTGTCTGTGCCCGGGTTGCTGGCAAGGTCGCAGTGCCACCCATCGACAAGCGACGCTTGCGTCGAGTCACCGTACGTTCCCTTGCCGCTGTTGTAGGACGAGGACACCTCGGCCTCGGTCAGGGCGCGGCTGTGGATGCGAAGCTCGTCTCCGTAGAACGGCGTCGTCGTTGACCCGTTGTTGCGGAAGAACTCCATCGTGTCCGCAGGCGACGTGAACGACCCGAAGTTTGCCGCACGGCTCAGGAGAAGGCCGCCGTCAGCGTAGACCTCCATCCTATAGGCGCTCGACGTGACCCGCGTGTAGTTGAAGACGAAGTGCGTCCACTGGCTCGTGACAGAGCTAGGAACGAACCCGCTGTTCGCACTCGCTTGCGTTCCAAGGAGGTCGGTCCCCGACATGATGATCGTCGGCTTCCACTTCCACGCGCCACCGAACACGGAGTACTTGCGAAAGACGAACTCCAGCCCACCCCACGAGAAAACGTAGTACGTCTCGGTCCCAACCGTGGAGTTGAACGTGGTCCCAGTCCCGGCCTTGATCCAGAGTTCAATCGCCATGCCGGTCAGCGTCGCGCCAACGGCCATGTGCGACGGCAGCCCAAACATCGAGGCCGTCGTCACCGTGGCCGCGTAGTCGCTTGCCGTACTGCAATCGAGTTGATACCCGCGCGTCGGAGGAGCGTACGTCTGCGGGTCGTAGAGAATCGTGCTGTACTCGCGCTGGAAACGGCTCTGTTGATGCGAGATCAAGTAGCCGGTCGGCGGCACGTAAACCCAGCCGTCTCCGTTGTCACCTCCGGTCGTGATCGGGCTCCCACCTCCGTCAAGCTCGATGTAGCGCATGAGCATTCGGAACGCGGCGTCCTTGACCGCCCCGGTCGTTCCGCTGATGCCGTAGAGACCGGCCTGGAAGTCCACAAGCGCCGTCACGGAGTCGCACGCCGAGGCCAAGTCCTGTGCGACGCCATGCTCGTCCCACACGGCCTGAGCCGCAGCATCGTCCGAGTTGTAGTCGGTCGCAACGGTCGTGAGGTTGATATCAGGATTCAGCGCGTCGTTCGACAGGCCAAGGGCACCTCCAGCCGCGTCACTTTCCTCCTGCGTGAGTTCCGCATCGACCGAGTACGCGGTCGCCGTGTAGTTGAAACCGGGGATCCACTTCTGCGCGTTGTTCCCCATGCGCACCTGAACCTCGACGCCATCGAAGTTCTCCAGCGCGTTTCCGTTGAGCTGCATCCCGGTCGGAAGCGGGTGCGCCGGATCCTCCGCGCTGAGCGGTGTTGCCGGGTCCGTGTCCGTGGTCTGGTCTCCGATCGAGTAGAGCGGGCCTTCTCCGAGCCCGCAGAGCATGAAGAGCGTCGTTTCGCTCGGGATGTTCTGCGTCTCCGTGAACTCGTCGAGGATCTGCGGGGCGACCCGCATGTAGCCGTACGTCACCTGACGCGGCTGGCCCTCCACACGATCGTTCCGCAGGCCGCTGAAGCCGTAGGTGGCGCTCTCTTCGTCGCCGCGCTTCCTGGGGCCTCGTGGGCTGCCCAGAAGCAAGCCGATGAGCAGGGAGACGCCCATCGAAAACGTCGCCTGGAGAAGCAGCGACCCGATGCCGATACCCTTGCCACCGGCAGCAAGCCCAGGCACGCCAGCCGCGATGGGACCGGCGAAGATGAACGGCAGGGGCGAGTGCGGGCGCAGGCCGTAGTGGACCGATTCGCCAGACGAGACCGGATGGTCGAGATCGACGGACGAGCCTGAGAGCGACACCCACAAGCCGTCGTTCCCGTGGACCTTGTACGGCACCACGTCGCGCACGCGCAGCCCGTCACGCCACGCGACGACAGCCTCGGTACGGCCAGCCGCCGTGAACCACAGGGGCCACTCGTAGACGCGGACGTTGCTCAAAGCCCCACCCACCGAACGGTGCCGACGACGCCCTTGAGCTTGCGGTACGGGATCAGGCACACGCCACGGTCCGGAACCGCCGTAATCACGTTCCGGCCAACCGGGTCAATGAGCACGGCAACGTAGGCGTTCTCGTCCTCCAAGAGACCGAACACGACGTCACCGGCACGGTCGGGCCACGAAACCTGCTTCCATCCGCACCGGCCAGCCATCGCTGAGTTGATCGCGGCGTCGATCTCGTTCTGGCGAATCGGGAGGGCGCTCGCCGGGAAGTCCTCGATCATGCGGGAGAGAACCGTCCGGGCTACCCAGAGGCAGTCAACCCCGGTCTTTGGGTTCGTGCCCCACTTCCGGTATGGAAGCTCGATCAGGTCGTCGTACTTCTTCACAAGGACTCCCCGAGTTGGATGCCGGGTGCTCCGCCAAACCGTAGCGGATGATCTGCTTCTCCGTCCGAGTTCAACACGCCACGGTCAACCTCATCCTCGCCGCGCTCTGTACACGAGGCAAGCGTCCGACCGCAGAAGTTGAATCCGCCGCCAACGGCGTTGGTCGCACCAGCCGGAATGACATATCCACACTCCGACGAGCCGAACCTCCACGGACAATGGTGGGCAATCCACCGGCTTGCCGGAAACTGACGGCGCTGAAGGTTCGACTGGCCGATCGTGAACGAGGCCACGTCTTGCGTCACGCGACACGACGAGATGCGGCCATCGAACCGAGACTCAGCCGATGGGTTTGAAAGTGCGAGTGAGTTGACAAGCCGGATGGTCACGGGCTGATTGACAAGGCCGTCGTACGCCTCAAGCGCGGCCATCATCTCCAGGTTGATGTGCGAGACGTTGATCGTGTACTGGCTCAAGTCACCCTTGGCGGACTGGGAAAGGTCTCCGTGAGCGATCTTCTTGGGGTAGTAGGTCAGCGCCACGCCACCCGGTCCGGTCCCTCGCGAGATTGGCGTCTCAAAGTTCGTGAAGCGGTATCGCGTCGCTGGATCGGTCGGAACCTCGAACTCCATGAGCCAGATGTACGGGTTCATCTGCTGGAGCTGCTTGGTGGCGATGGCCGTCACCGTTCCGGAGAAGTTCTTCACTCGCGCAATTCCTCGATACTGAACTCAAAGGAGTACACATCGGGAGCCTTCAAGACAAGCGCAAGCTCGTCATCGACGAAGTGCGCCGTGATCGTCTCGCCGTTGGGCTCGACCCAGGTGAACGGGATCTCCGGCCCATTGTGGTCGTCGTAGAAGTCCTTGAGGTCGTCGCGTTCGTCGCCAGTAATCGCGTTCGCAGTGACCCTCCACCTCCGCCGCCCGCTCTGGTCCCACGACATGCGCGCAACGTGCCTCGAATCGAACCGATGATCCATGACGCGCCAGACGCGCTCCTCTTCGACCGGCCAGTCGTACGGGAAGACGAGCGTCCCCGTCGCCCCGTCTACTTCGGTGGCCGGGACGATGCTCGCCATCTCGTCCTCGCCGATCTCCTGCACGGCAGCAACGACGTCCGTCCACGTATCGAAGCGCACAGTCGCGCTCGTCCCCGGCAGCGCGACGATGCCCTGGGCGTTTCCAGACATGAGGAAAAGCGACGGCCCGTTGACGTGCAGCACCGACTCGTCGGACTGGATCGTAACCCCAGGCTCCGACGCAAGCGACCACGCAGGAGAAACGCCGTTGATCTCAGCCACGAGAAGCGGCGTTCCGTTTGTCTCGTTCGTGCCGCCGTAGTTGGACACGGCAAAAGACAACGTGAAGTCCGTTCCTGTTGACAGGCCGAACGAAGAGATGTCCGTGTTCTGCACGAGAGTCACTTCGCCGCCAGCGGGGGTGTCTCCCGAAGCACCGGATCGAAGCCGAACGATCCTGGCCGTCCATGCAGACCCCGTGTTCCTGACAACGAACCGATACCCCTGCAAGGCCACAACACCAAGCCCGGCCCATGTGGCGCGCAACGTGATCCCAACGTCCGTTGCGTTTGCGCTTGTGACGATGTTGAACACGCAAGACCGCTCCTGCGTGTAGAGGTTTGTCGCGGGGCGCGTAGAGACAATTTGGGCCGTACCGGGCGAAGCGACCGTGATCCTGTTGTTTCCGGAGTCACGGGCAAGCGAACGCGCGAAGATGCCGTGGATGTCTCCGCAGAACCCGCACATGACCGACCGGCCAAAGTTGTTGAATGTGTCTGACGTCAACGCCCGCGCGATGTGCTGGCTTGTCCTGACGAACTCGTCGCGGTGGACGATCGACGCCGTGCCGATGTCGTAAATCTGGAACCAGGGAATGAGCGTATTGGTGCGGATCGTGCTCTGGTTGTGCTCCTGGGCAGAGCCAAAGCCGCAGCGTCCAGATGAAGTCAACTTGCCAACTGCGCTATCCGTGTACTCAAAGACCGTGCGCGTTAGAGGCGTTCCGTCTAGCTGTATTGGATATCCGGCAAAGTGGCTTGTGTAGAGCTTCGTGGTTGCCGTCAGTGTTGGATTCCCGGCCACGTCGTCCACGGACAGGTGGATCTCGCTCATCTGCTCCCACGCCGGTCGGGTCTCGGACGTGCTTGCAAGCACCGTGACAACGCCAGCGTTTACCCGAAGGAGAAGCCAAGAGCACCCCAGCGACGCGCTGTTCGCCAGGATGAACCAATACGAATCTCCGTCGTAAACCTTCTCGGCGTTTTGCGTGTTGTCAAGCGTCTGCCCAGAAGCGCGCACGCACACACCGACATAGCTAAAGCTCCCCGAGTTTGGGGTTCCCAGCATCGTGTGCGGAACGAAAGCCACGCTGGCCTTGGCGTCTGCGGCGTAGTAGGCACGCCAGAGGCACGCAGAGAAAACGCGGGTGGGCGCGGTGACGTTGTTCTTGAAACAAGCCGGGGTGATTGACGGAAACCCGAAAGCTCCGTTGTAGGCGTTGTGGAGGTCTGGGAACCCGTTGTTACGGATCGCGTAGCCGGTCTGGTTCTCACCGGACGAACCGTAGCCTTGCCACGGGTTGAAGCGAAGGTACGCGCCAAGGTAGCTACCGTAGTTGGTCGCGCCTTCGGTGAAGGCGTCGTCGGCTGCGATGATCTGTGTCACGACGAAGACGCCGCGACGCGCACGGCGGTCACGAGTTCACGGTCGTACCCAGCAAGCCCGCGCTTGATCTCGCCAACGACTTGCTGAGCAATCGTCGAAGCAGCTTTCGCACCGGCCTGCGGGTCAAGCGACTGCGAGTTGATCGTGATCGGGATGTGGAACGTGTTGCCACCGCGACCGCCGCCACCGCTCGCCTTGACGCCAAGCTCGCCGTTCGGGAGGCGACCGAGCGGCATGATCGCTTCGCTCTTGCCACCCTCACGAATGCTCCCGCGCTGGCCGTTCGCCATGCTGAAGAGCGCGGGCGCGCTCCCAACGTCGGGCAGACCGCCCAGGGCGAACCGCTTGATGTAGCCGCCCTCGAACACGTTTCCCTTGGAACTGGGGGCCGTGGCCCCTCCGGTCGCTCCTCCGAACAGGCTCGACAGGAAGCCTCCGAAAGATACCCCCGGCTGACCCATGATCGCCGCGACGGCGTTCAGCGCCATGAACCGCGCGATCATCTGCGCGATGTCGCGGAGCACCGACAGCGCGAAGTCCTTGAACGCATCCTTGGCGCTCTTGGCGTGCGTGATGATGTCTGTGAAGGCGTCCGTCAGGTGCCCGAGTCCAGCGTCCCCGAGGCGCAGCCCGACTTCGTAGAAGTTGCCAAGCTCGTCGGTTGCCTGAGCTACGGACTCCGCAAGTCCACCGGCAGCGCCGCGCTGCTTGTTCTTGCGCTCGCGGTCCTCGATGTTCGCGCGCTTGGCAAGCTCTTCGAGGTTGATGTCGCGCTGAAGCTGAAGCTGAATGCGGAGGTCTTCCGTCTCCGCAGCGCGAAGCGGGTCGAGAGCCTGCGCCGTGTCAAGCGACAGGAGTCCCGAGTCGTAGAGTTTGCGCGTCGTTTCGAGTTCCTCGCGCGCCGTGTTGAGGCGGCGCTGGCCGAGGAAGTCGCGAACCTTGTCGATCGCGATGGGCGCGAATGCGGGGCCTGCCGTCTTTGCCAAGTACTGCGCACCGGCCTCGACGAACGGCCTGACAAACCCAAGTCGCGATTGAGCGCGCTGACGCTGGTCTTGGATGTCCAGGAGCTTGAGTTCCTGCTCGATCTGCTGCTTGCGAAGCGCGAGCGCGTTGCGAGTCTTCTCGTAGTTGTCGCGGTCGATCGTGCCGTTGATGATCCCGAGGTCCGCCTTGCGGCGAAGAACGTCAACCTCTTCGATGTCCGCGCGGAGCTTGTCACGTTGCGTTGCGCTCAAGCCCGACAGCGCCGACTTGTACATATCCAGCCCAGCGGCCTCCTTCTTCTGCGCTTCGGACAGTGCGCTAGCCGCATCAAACGCCGCCTTGTAGACGGGCGCAAAGCTACGGAAGAAGCTCGCCACGGACAAACGCTCAAGCTCTCGCTGCGCGGCGAGGATCTTGGCGCGCATGACTTGCTCTTGCGCCGCGACGGAAGCAGTCGCCTCGTTGGACGCAGCTTGCGATCCAGGAGCGCCGAACTTGCCGCTGAGGACGCCAACGTCAGCCTCGGCCTTGAACGTGGCGAACTCACGCTTCGCGTCCCGAATCTTGACGACAGACTCGTCCACCTTCTTTGCGAAGGCGTCGTCGATCCCAAGCGAGCGGGCAAGGTCGAGCGTCACTCCGCGCTCGCTTTCGCGCTTGACGAGTTCGAGCGTGCGCTTGAGGCGCTCTTCTTTCTGATCTGCGGACTCGACCGTGGGGCCAATGAAATCCGTGGCTCCAACGGCAGCCTTTGCCGCACCGGCCTCGATCTCAGCCGCACGAGCAGCGACAACCGCAAGGTTCACGTACTCATTGGCAATCCCTTGCAGGTTCCGCTGACGTGCCTGCAATGCTCGGTCGTCTTCGGCGGAAATGACGCCCTGGTCAAAAGCCGCCCGAAGCGCATCGTCGTACGTCTTCAGTAGCGGGAGCGACTCCTCAAGCGCGGATCGGAACGCTTCTCCACGCGACGGTTCATCAAGCATCTTGAGCGCCTCGTCAACCGTGACGATCTGATCGTGTACGTCCACGAGGCCCTTGATGTCGTTAGCCAGAACCTCCTCCGGAATGCCGAGGAACCCTGCGTTGCGGCTGATCTTGACGTACAGGTCTTCGATTTCTTGGCGCTGCTTGGCAAGCTGCTCGGCGCTCTTGACAGGAATGATTTCGCCAACACGAGGAACGGATCCCTCGGCTCGCGCCTTCGTGTCGCGGTCAAGCTGGATGGAAGCCCGCGCAAACGCGAGCGTGGCCTGTTCAAGGCCGGACGCCGCATCTTCCGATCGGTCCTTGATCTCCTGCGACAGGCGCTTCGCGATTCCATCTTGCACTCCGCTAAGCGTGGCGATGGAGCGCGCGGTCTCGAAAGCGCGACGCTCGACTTGTGCCGCGAGATTCTCGGCTGATGCGCGGTCCTCGGCGTCTCCTGTGATTGACGCCTGCACAGACTTGACGGCAGCACCAAGGCCCTTCCACTGAATCACGGCTCCGTTAGCAAGCGTCGTGACTCCGTTTGCAGCGACCGCAAGTAGCGACGTAAACGCCTTCAGCGGGGCCTGCCACACCTCGATCGACGCCTTGATGCCATCCGCCTGTGACTTCACGGAGTCAAGCGTCTGGCCCGCAGGGAGCATCGACGAGACGATGGAGTCGCCGAGCGACAGGAACCCTTGGCGGATAGCCGTGCCGACGATCTCGGCGCGCTTGGCCGTGCCTGCAAACACCTTCGCGCTCGCTTCATCGACGACGCCAAGGCTGTTCTGCGTGTCGCGCAGGATGCGCTGGAACGCTTCGAGCTGGTTGCCGGACAGAGCGAACGCAGCCGTCATGCCGCGCGCGTCCGGGATGATCTCGCGCATCGCGACTTGGTTTCCGCCAAGTTCACGACCAAGGGCGGCCATGACATTGACAAGGCCCTTCGACTTGACGGCGGCAAGCAATCCGGCCTGACCGAAGTCGTCCGTCCGCTGCTGGAGTTCCCCGATGATCTGCTGCGCGTTGGTCGTCGGGTTGAGCAGGTTGATGAGCAACTGCCGGATCGAGGTGATCGCCTCGTCGGCGTTCTGGCCGCCAAGGGTCAAGGCCGCGATGGCGGACGTAAGCTCTTCAAGAGACACGCCAACCTGCGACGCGATCGGGAGCACCGCGCCCATGTTGTGCGCAAGCTCGGGAAGCTCAGCCTTACCGGCTTTCACCGTCGCGAAGAAGATGTCGTTCAAACGACGAGCGTCAGACACCTTCAAGCCGTAGGCGTTGATCGTGCTTGTCAGGAGGTCGATAACCGTCTCGACGTCGGCAAACCCGGCCACGGAGAGCTTGTTCGCTTCCGTGAGCAACTGCACGGCGTCCTTGGCGTTGTCGATGCCGCTCGAAAGCGTGAAGTACAAGCCGCGCGCAACGTCAACCTCCTTCGTTCCGAACTCGCGCGCGAGGCGCCTCACGTCATCACCAAGGCCGCGAACCTGAGCGTCGGTTCCATCGACGATCGATCCGACCTGAGACATCGCCCGCGAGAACTCAAGCGACTGCGTGACCGCCTCGCGGAGCTTGTTGGCGATGATGAAGAACCCGAGGAGCTTCACGGCGGTCGTGCCGCCGAGGCTGTTCACGGCGCTGTCAACGGACGAACGGAATCCTTTGACGGCAGTACTTGCCGTAACGAACGCGCTCGTGGCCGTCTTGCCGAACGCCTGCGCCGCCTTGCTCGTCTCCATGAGGCGAGCGGTGTCAAGCTGCCGGAAGATTTGCGCTTCGTCCTTCGACGCCTCACCGGCCTTGATGCGCCCGCCGAGACCGGCAAGCACACCAGCGCGACCGATTTCCGGCTGCGCAAGCATCTGCTGGATTCGCTCCTGTGTGACTCGGGCCTGTTGCACCGCCTTCGTATCAAGGGAACGGCGGAGTTCTGAAACCTGAAGAAGCCGAGCCTTTTCGGCCTCGACGAGCTGCCTGTCGATCTCCTCTTGTGCCCTTCGCGAGGAGATGTACTGCTGCGCAGCGACTTCAGTGTCCCGAACGCGGCGCTGAAGAAGCGCCTCTTGCTCGCGCGCCTCCGCCTCACCGATGCGTCGAGACTCAGCATCGACCTCCTGGATCGTCGCGAGCTTGTCCGCCTCGACAGCTCTGAACTCCTGCATCTCAAGTTGACGCGCGGCGCGCATGTTCTGCTCGCCCTGCATGAAAGCGTTGATCTGCGCCTGCTCGGCAGCCGTCGCCTCCTTGATCGAGTTCGCGAACGCAACCTCGGCGTCCATGTTGGCGCGAAGCACGGGGTCAAGAATCTTCTGCGCGTTGACGTACTCCTCAGCCGCACGAGCCTCGCCAGCAAGGTCGCGCCCGTAGATCGTCTTCACCGCCGCGAACTGGCGAGCCATCTGGTCGTCGGCGCTTCCCGCCGTCGCCGCGCCAATGCGGAACTCGGGCGGACCGAGCGTCTTGATGCTCTGCACCTCGGCTTTGAGCGCCGCGAGCGTGGCGATGAACTTGCGCACCCCGGCAACGCCACCTTCGGCCTCAGCCGCCACAAGCATCTCGTAGTCGGCGAACGCATCGAGCGCCTTGCCCGCCCCACGGGCCTCTCCAGCAAGCGCACCGAGCGCGCCGCCCATCCGGCCAGCCCCAGCGGCACCTCCAGCCAGAACGCCGTCCAGGAGCCCCAGGGAACCGCTCAGGGCCGAGGCGGCACCCTCCACGCCGGAGACGCTCTGCCCCATCGCCTTCATCGCCGCCGAGAGGAGGTCTCGGGCTTGTGCGACGATGATGAGGTCGATCTGGTTAGCCATCGCGATTGCCCTTCTTCGACGCCTTCGTCAGGGCCTCTTCACGGAGGCGATCCCACCGTCCCCGTTCGCCGTCTACAAGGGAGACGAGCGCGAGGAACGACGGCGCTTGGTCAAGCCAGCCCCCTTGGGCAGGAAGAGTTTGCCGCGCGTCGTACTGGGCGTAGAGCTGCATCGCCATCGAAAGGGCCTGTGCTTCTTGGGGCTTGCACGCCTCCAGGATCGAACTCGGGCACCGCTTCATCGGGATCGAGCCCTTGCCCTTACACCGAGGGCAGTCCTTCGACGAGCCGCAGTCGCAGCCCATCCACCACGACGCAACGCGATTGGTGGGGCGGTCACAGCCCCACTTCTCGCGGTACGCGCCCTTGCCCTTCTGGCGGCAGCGCGAGCAATCGGGGAAGTCCTGACCCGCCTGGGTCATCGCCTCGCGCCCCCAATTCTTCGCTACCGCCGCCCGAATCAGTCCCGGTCCTTCTCCGAGAGCAGCCCACCGCTCGCAATCGCGTTCACAAGTTCCACGCGCCAAGCAGGAGCAAGGCGGTCGAGGAAGTCGTACGTGACCATGCCGAGCGTGTCCGTCTCGAACTTGACGATGGCCCCTTCCTCGTCGCGGAAGTTCTCGACGCCCACAAGGCCAGCGCGCAGCGTCTTGAGAAGCAGCGTCCCGGTCTTGTAGGTCGTCTCGCCAGAACTCTCGATCTCCGTGCGAAGCGAGTCCTGCACGTCCGTCTGCTCCGAGATCGAAAGACCCCGGAGCTTCCACACCGTCTGGCTCTCGGACGGAGCCTTGCGGTCGTCCTTGAGGATGTAGTCGAACGTCTTCTTCGGCTTGACTGCGATTGCCACGAGCGTTTCCTTCTTGTTGCGAACCGGCGCTATCAGGACGCGCCGTTGTTGTAGATGATGACGAACTCGTTGTCCCTTTGAACGGTAGAGGTAGAGGACGGCGAGCCGCTCGTCAACATGCCCGTCACGTTGCGGACCTTGATCCCGTCGCGGTCGCCCGGAGTCATCTGCGTGATCGCGCAGCCGGGCGCACTGATGAGGAAGAACTTCTCGGTGCGGATGTAAGACCCCGCCGTGGCAGGAGACCCAAGCCGCGTGCGCTGGCGGAAGTTCGTGTTGTCGGCAAACGCCGAAAGCCACGCGAAGTGCGTCTCGGGCAGGTACTCGGGGTCGATGTTGAACGTCGGGCGACGGCCCGTGATGATCGTTTCGTGCTGGCCGGTCGGATCGTCCGAGCACAGGCGGAACTGGACGTCGCACGCCATGTCGAACGTTGCCTGAGAAAGGCACACGGACGTTTCGGCAGCGTAGGTGGCCGTCGCGTCAAGAGCGACATTCGTATCGGCATCGAGCCACACGTCGGGGAGATCCTGCGTGTAGGAGACGCCTGAGAGCAGACCGCCGTCGCTGAACGACTTCTTCGCGCCACGGAAGTCAAAGTTGCACTTCACGGGCTCGCCGTTGCGGAAGTCAAACGAGACCGTTCCGCGAGCGCCCGAGATCGCCTCGCGCACGCCGTCGAACAAGCCACCAATCGACAGGGACGGGATGTGGAGCTGAGCCTCGGTGATGGTGTTGGACGCGAGCGCCGTGTTCGCAGCCGTGATGTTGCTGATCGCTTCCGTGCCGCTGAAGTGACCCATCAGGCGGCGAACGTACAGGGTAGTCGTCGATCCAGACGTGCCCGCAACCATGGCGATGGCGATGGCCCCGCTGGTCGCACCCTTGAGCACGTCACCGACCGCCACGTTCGCACTAAGAGCCGCCCCAAGGGTCAGCGTCGTCACCGAGAAGCTCGTCGGCCACCAACCGTAGCCCGCGCTCGTCGCGACCGCGCCGGGAGTGACCTTCGCACCGCTCGTGCCGCCAGTCCACTCGTCCGTGGTGAACGCCGTTCCGTTGCCAGCACCGTCGTCCTTTGTGACGTAGATGTACGGCTGTCCGCTGTAGGTGTCACCGACCACGATCCCAGTAGCTCCGTTGGCCCCAGTGATCGTCTCGCCGTGCTTGAAGATCGTCGTTCCGCTTGCGATCGAGAGCCCGTTCCCATCGGTCGCGTTGCGGCCACGGATGAGAGACGCCTGCCGGAACCCGCACGCCTTGAGCGGAAGGGCGATCTCGGGCGCGCTGGTGCTGGTGTGTGGAGCCATCTCCAGCGAGAACTTCACCGAGCCGAACTTGCGCCCGGTGAGGCTGCGAAGCATCGTCAGCGTGTCGCGCTTGATGTCGCGCTCCGTGAGCTGAAGGTCGAAGTTCGCCTCGGGGTTGATGACCGAGTACGCCGCGTTTCCAACCGCGTACAGGCTCGCATCCGAGATCGCCGTGCCCTCGGTGGTCTCCTGCGCAAGGCAGACTTGTTCGAGACGGGTAAGCATGAATGGCTCCTAGGCTCAGCTAATCTGGTAGATGATGACGAGTTCGTTGTCGCGGTTCAGGGTCGAAGCCGTCTGCGCCCCCGAGGTGAGCATCCCCTGCACCTGACGAGTCTTGAACCCGTCGCGGTCTCCAGCGCCCGAACTCGTGGTAGCGAGACCGGGGGCCGTAAGCAGGAACTTGTTCTGGTTCGACGTGCCGATGCGCATCCGCGTGCGCATGTTCGTGTTGCCGGTGAAGTTCGCCATCCACGAGAAGAACGCTTCCGGCATGACTTCCGGGTCCATCGTGAACGTCGGGCGCTTGCCGACGATGTGCGATTCGAGCAGGCCGCCCGAGGCGTCGATCGACTTGCGGAACTCCACCTGTTGCGCCATGTCGAACTCGACACCGGCCACGTTGGGCACGGCTTCCTGCGCGAATGTCAGTGCATCCGTTCCAACGCTGAAGTCAGCATCGAGCACGACTGGCGGAAGCTGCTGGGTGTAAGAGACCCCGCTCAGAAGGCCACCGTCCGTGAACGACTTCTGCTGACCACGGAACTCAAACTCAATGGTTGCAGGTTCGCCGATTGCCGTGCGGATGCGGGCCGACCCGCGCGCGCCGCTGATGGCTTCGCGAACACCGTCGAAGAGGCATCCGATGGAGAGCGACGGGATCTGAAACTGAGACTCCGCGTTCGCGCTGTTCGCAGGAGCCCACAGGGTCGTCCCGCTCGTGTTCGCCATGACGTCGCTCGTCGTCGTGCCCGAGACGTGGCCCGTCAACCGGCGCATGAAGATCGGGACGTTGTTGGCCGTGTAGGCGGCGTACGGAAGGTTTGATCCGCTGGCACCGGCCCGCGCAGCCTGCGCCCACGCCATCCACCACGAGGTGACGACAGACGTCCCCGTGTTCCAGTTCTTGAACACCTCGCCGTCAACAAACGCATTCGCCACCGCTCCAGAAGCGGCGCGAGTAAGCGATCGGCTTAGCGCGTAGCTGAACGGCCAGTAGCCGACGCCACTCCACGTCGTCAGCGTCGCTCCAGTCGCCGCTGCACCGTTGATGCTGCTAGGCTCGGCGCACGTCGCGCCACTCGACTCTCCAGCAAGCGTATGTCCAGCCGTCACCGTGAACATCGTGATCGAAGACGTACCCCAGTCGTAGCCAAGGTAGTTCTCCATCGCGACCCACAGGTCGGTCTGGCCGTCGTACGTGTCTCCGCACACACGACCGAATGCTCCCGAGGTGGTCTGAATCACGACCTCGCCGTGCTTGAACGGACCTCCAGTGATCGTTCCGATGGTCAGTCGAACGAGCTTCTCACGACGAAAGCCGCACGCGCGAAGGGGAAGGTCGAACTCGGGGTATCCCGTGCTCGACGTGTTTCCAGACATCTCCAGCGAGAAGCGAACGCGGCCCATCTTCATGCCCGTCAGGCCACGAAGAGGAGTCAACGTGTCGCGCTTGATGTTGCGGTCAAACGTCTGGAGGTCGAACTCGCACGACGGGTCGATCAGCGAGTAGCTAGCGTTCGCCGCCACGTACAGCGCAGCGTCCGACCGCGCCGTATTCTCCGTGAGTTCTTCCTGGATGCAGATTTGTTCGAGACGAGTCAGCATGGTCAGAAGACCTCTTCCAGTTCAACCTCGAACGAGGCGGACACAGCCGAGTCTTGGCGCGTCACAAGGATCGGGGAGACGAACTGCGCTTCGATCGCGGTCACTTCGTCCTTCGGCGTGTAGCTCACGAGCCCGACACCGCCGCGCGTCAGGTCGTAGATGTAACGCAGCTTGCCGAGCGTCTGCGAAGGTTCGTCGCGCCACACAAGGCGGAAGAGGCGATGCGCGCGCTCGTTGATCTGCCGCGACTCGATGATCCCATCCTCCGCGCGGGAACGCAGCGAAGGTCGGCGGTTCGAGTACGTGTACTCAAACCCCGGAGAGATGTCGAAGGTCGCGACGGTTGTCAAAAGTCGTCCGCTCCAGGAGTCTGCACGTCGTCAAGCGAATCAGGGTCGAGGCGGTCAACCTCGATGACCTTGCTCCGGTCGCTTTCGCGGATCGGCGCGTCGTGTTCGAGGAGTGCGCCCGAGCCACCAAGGATGTTGCCCTTGTCGTCTCGAACTTCCTTGCCCTGCCTAACGAGTAGCATCTTCACGGATAGGTTCCTACGGTACGGAATTGAGGTCGTCTAGGCCCGTCCGGAACCACACCTCGAACTCAAGGTAGGCTCCGCAAATGTCGTCGTCAGGATCGGACGGGTAGTACGGCGTGCTCAGCCGAAGGCGGCTGTCCATCGCGTACTCGCCACGGCGTCGGTCCTGGTTCCACGCCTTGTGCGCATCGCGGATGAACCGCTCGACCTTCAGAACCGCGTCCGTGCGGGTCTGTAGGAGCAGCGTCACATGCACGGTCCACTTTCCCGTAATGGTCCGCAGGACGCGCGTCTCGCGAGGCTCCGTGTCGTACTCGACCGTTCCGGGCACGATGATGATCGCGGGGAAGGCCGTGACCTCGACCTCGCCGACCTCGCCGCGCTTGATGTTCGCCACGGGGACCGTCGTGTAGTACGCCGTGTCGCCCTGGATGGCCTCGAAGGCGTCTTGGATGTTCTGGAGGATCAGCTCCGTGAGCGGCTCACCTGTCGGGGGCATCTCAGCGGCCCTCCCCGAACGAGAGCACGGCGCGATCCACGGCAGCGTTCAGCCGGGTCTGCTGGTAGCCCTTCATGCGGTCCCACTCGCCACCAAACTGCAACCGGGGCTCAAGCCGCACGGTGCGCCGAAGCTCGTAGAGCAGGATGACGCCCTCGCGCTTCCCCTTGCTCTTGTAGACGTCGCGGCGGCGGATGGCGACCCATGCCTTGCCGTTGCGCTTGAAGATGAACGTGGGCTTCCCATCGCGCGTAGCGAAGCCCTGGCGAGCCTGCTTGCGCCTCTTCGTCGCAGGCAGCGCCGTGCGCTCGATCCGGTACTTGTTCAGCACGCGCCCGCGCTTGTCCAGCACGATCGGCAGCGGGATCGTCAGCGCCTTGCCCGAGGGCGCGTTGATCGTCCCGCCGAGTTCTTGAATGCGGTGGTACGGGCGACCGTTCGCGGGGCGCTCGACGATGAGCTGCATCCGAAGCGTCGCGAGATCGGAGCCGGACATCTGCGGCGGCTTCACGGCGTTGCGCAGCGCGCCATCGCGAAGTTGAATCTCGGGGACCGGCTTCTTGCCGTACGTCCACGACTTGAACCGCGTCTTGACCCGCTTGCTATGCTCAGCGCCGATGTCGATCATCGCGCTACGGATCTCGTGATAGAGCCGCTTCGGGGCGTTCTCCAGCGCCATGCGCACGGCGTCGGCGTTTACCGACACCCCAGAGAACCCCGTACGGATCGTGACCATTAGGCCACCCCAAACCGGATGCGGCGGTACGGGTTCAGCGCCTCGGCAACGTCCTTCGGCATCCGAAGCTCGTCCGTGCGCGAGAAGCTCGACTCGCCGACCCGCTTCGTCGTGCCCATGACCTCCGTCTTGCGGCGGAAGATTTCGCTGATCCACAGGTCGGCAGCGAGAACGATCGCAGGGTAGTCAGCGATGAGGTTGGCCGTGGCCGCTCCGTAGCCAGCCGCGTACACGACCTGGAGCCCGAGCGAGTAGTTCGGCCAAAGGCCGTCGCTGCGAGGCGTCGCCAACTCCGTAGCAAGCCAAAGCTCGCCCGTCTGGGAGTTGACGTGGTAGTCGGTACTAGGGACAGCCTCGACCGCGTTGAAGTCCCACGTCGTCGAGACCTTGAGCGTGGTGATGCTCGTGACCGGAACCGCCTTCAAGAACACGACCGCCTGCCGGGGGCGGATGTCGTACTCCTCCGTGCGTGTCCCGCTCGCGAGCGGAGCGCCGATGTAGTCCTCGATGCGCACGCTCACCGCGTCGATGATGCTCTCGATCAACGTGTCGCGGTTCGAGTCAGCGTCGGTCCAGCCCATGATGAGCTTGACGCGAGCCGCCGTCGTTACGTCGATGCGAGTGACTCCGCCCAAGCGACTCATTTCTCCAGGTACGGACCACGAACCACGGACTTAGGGACGAGCATCCAAACGCCCGCAAGGCAGCGCCAGATCATCTCGGGCGCAGCCGGAGCAGGGTAGACGGGCAGGACGGAGGGGAAAGGAGACCCCCCGCCCTGCCCCAGTAGGGCAGCATCCGTGCTCGCAAACGGTGCGCCCATGTCGGTCACGCGACGTTGAAGGCAGCCGCCTGATGCGACTCCGAGCCCGCAGCCGCGCTGTTCGACTTCGTGGCATTGAAAAACGCCGTGTCGGTCGCGTTGGCGAGGATGACGTGCGCCTGAATGTTGCTCGTCACACCACCCGTCGCGGAGTTGTGAACGACCTTCACGTAGCGGTTCTTGCCGTGCAGACGCACGACGCCCCACTTGACGATGTTGTCGTCCGCGTTCACGACAGTCGTGGACGCGCCCGTGATCGCAGCGTACGTGCCACCGGATGTGGCGCAGTCGTAGAGCTTGATCGTGGTCGTGTCCGCGCCCACCGTCCCGGTGCCGATGAGGATGAGCGCGTACTCGTACCCCTGCGTGTCGATGGCACCGCTGAGCGTGTCGGTCGCAGCCGTGCCGGTCGTGAGGATCGCGATCCCGAAGTTGAATCGGGACTGTTCGATCGGAGAGATTTGCTTCATGTGTGTTGCTCCTATCAGCTCACGGCCCAGCCGGTCGTGGTGTCGAGCGCCGTGTTGCGAACGAAGGCGTTCGGCTGGAACCAGCCGAAGTCGTGCGCACCAACCGCGCGAACGGTGACGCGGAGCTTGCGGAAGTTCGTCTCCGTCGAGTCCGACGAAGCGAACGCCAGCGTGCCCCAGTTGAACTCAGCGCCCTGGTTCCAGTCGCCGTAGTAGAAGACTTCCGTACCCGTGGTCGCACCCGTGTTGAGCTGGGTCGTTTCCTTGAGCGGGAAGCCCGCGAGCATCGCAAGACGCACGCGAACCGATTCGAGGGTCGTCGCGTTCATGTTCCACAGGAGCGAACGCCCCGTGGTGTCGAACGAACCCGAGAGGTATGTCGTAGCGAACGTGCCCATCGCCCAGCCAAGCTTCGCTCCGGGCATGATCGCGTTTGCATCGGCCAGCTTGGCAACACACGCCGCGATCTTCGGCATGAGTTCAACCGCCGTGTTGACACCAGACCACGAGAGGGTTTGCGTACCCGCATTGAGCAGGCCGATCGGCTTGCTGTTTGCGCCCGTGCCGTTGAAGCCGTTGAGATCCTTGAGCAGGCCGATCTTGTAGGCCATGCGCGAACGGACCCAGGGCTCGATCGCCATCGCGGGCTGATTGAGCATCCCGAACGTCAGCGGAACGAACGCCGCGTAGACGTGCGGCTTCAGTTCCATGCGCCCGAAGGTCGAAGTGCTTTCGCTGCCCGTTTCCTCCGCCTCGCTGTCGAGGTACGCAGCGGTGATGCCGCCGAGGTCACGGTTCCACGCCACGTTGCCGGTCAGGCCCGAGAACGAGCGCAGGCCGAGCTGGGCGAGGATCGAGTTCGCTTCGAGTTCGGGGATGATGTCGTTGTAGACCTCGGTCGGAATGAGGAACGCACCACCCGCGCCGCTCGCGGCGTTGATCGCGGTCTTCATCTCGACAGGCAGGCCGTCGAACCGCTTGTGCATGGTGTTGCACACTTCGACTTCGTAGCCGACCTCGGGATCGTTCTCCTTGCGCACGCCGCCCATGATCTGAGCGAGGCGCGTGTACGAGAACTTGTTCTTCTCGCCGGTCTTCGTCACTTCCACGCCGGGAAGGTGCAGCCGCTCCGCCTGCTGCGCGCGTTCCTGGAGAGCCTTCTGGGCTTCCTCCAGCGTCTTGATGCGCGTTTCGAGCACGGACTTTTGATCCGCATCCGCCTTGCGCCAGTCCGCGACGAGGGCTTCGAGCTTGTTGCCCACCCCGTCAATCGCCGACTTGAGATCGAGTTCGTTCATGTCAGTTCTTCTTGAATGCAGTTCCGAGCTTGGAAACGATGTCGTCTCCGAGCTTTGCGATGTCCGCCGCATCGGCCTGCGGCTTCTTCTGTTCGGTGACCTTTTTCTGGGCTTCGGACGGCACGGCTTCGGGAGCCTTGGCTCCACCGGCATTGTCACCCATTAGGGCCACCCGCTTCGTCAGGTCGCTGATTGCCGAGACCAGACGAGTGTTCGTTTCTGCTGCCTTGGCCGAGGCGTCAACGAGCTTCGTGACGGCCTCGACGAGCGCCTTGTTATGATCGTTGCTGGAGACGCGGAGTTGGTTCATGGTCATCGTCGTTCCGTTCGCCGCGTCCTGCACCTCGGGCATCTCTTCTTGGAAGACGCCGTTGACCATGTAGCCCTCGCACGAGATGCAGTAGACGGGCTCGATCTCCGTGCCAGGAGCGACGGCCTTGCCGCGCGCCGCACCCATGTCCACAAAGCTCTTCGTGATCTCGCGCAGCCGGTTCTTGAAGTCCTGCTCGGTCAGCGGGAACGTCTTCGCAAAGTCGCGCATCGTCTTGTCTTCGAGCGCGCCCTGATCGACCATGAGCTTCAGCTCGGCGCGCAGCGCGTTCTCGTTCGCAGGCAGCGACACGTTGCTGATCTCGAACAACTGCTGCTTGACGGCTTCGATGCCGAACGTGCCAAGCCCGAGCTTCTTGCGCTGCTCGGGGTTCAGGTTCGACGCTTCAAGCACGCGGAAACCCGCGCTCGTGGCATTCACAAACCCGCGCTTCGCGAGCTGGTAGATCGTGTCGGCGAACTGGTATGCGTCCTTCGGAGCGTACTCGACATCCACCATCGAGCGCGGCGTCGTGGCCCCAGGCTGCATCTCAATCGACACGGCCTTGCCGATGGGCGGAGCGTTCTTGCCGTCGTGGCCCCACAGGAACACCGGGTTCGCGACAAACCGCGAGAGATCCCAGCCCGCGAGGCGGATGATGTCACCGTCCGCATCCACGCTTTCGTCGGTCCATGTGTACCGAAGCACGCGCTTCTCTTCGTTCACGACATCGGCGGGCGAGGACTTGACCGAGAACTGCACGACGTTCGCGTTCGCCTTGACCGCTTGCACGTCTTCGGGGCGCACGCCTTCAAGGTCGCGCTCGGTGGCTTGGCGGGTAGCGATGAGGTGAATGAGACGCTCGTTCATTGGTTCGGCTCCGCCAGTGTCGTGCAGCGACACGCTGCGACTTGCTCAACGCTCGCCTGCGGATCTCCAGGCCAGCGCAGGTTGAATCCAAACGAGTCGCCGATGCGCACCGTCTTCCCGTTGAGTTCTTGATGGCTGTGGCGCACTCGCTCGTCCTGCGCCGTAAGCCACGTATGGCGCTCGATACCGAGGTCGCGCCACTGAAGCGACGAGGATGCGTTCGCGATGGCGTTCGCCTCCGTTGTCGCGATTAACTGCGCGCGCGCGTCGAGATTGTCAATCATCACCTCGATCTGATCTTCGAGTTCGCCAAGCGTCTCGCGGATCGCATCCTCAAGACGGATCGCGCTGTCAGGGGCCGACGCGAGAACCTTGATGATCGTGCGGCGCACTTGAACCGCGAGCGTGCTCATCGAGCCTTCGCTCAGGTTCACGAGATGGTCGCGCAGGTACTCAAGTGCCTGCGGGTTCGTGCTCGACATGAGCACACCGTCAGACGCGATCTTCGTGAGCGCCTGCTGAGCCGACGCATCCCAGAGCGCGGCAAGCGGCTTCTCGGCAGCCTTCAGTAGCTCCTCGCGCCACGCCGTTTCGTTTAGCGCAAGCAGCGCCTCGACGTCCTGCTCGGTCAGGATGAGCTTCTGGAACTCAGGCTCGGTGTTCGATTCGACGCGCCCGAGCATCCGGATCTTCTGCCGCGTCGCGAGCATGTAGTCGCGCATGACGCGCTTGAAGCGCCGAGCGATCTTGGGCTCGTGCTCCTTGAGCAGCGCCTCGTGTGCGGCGATGGCCGCGTCGAACTCGTCCTGGCGGTCGGCGGGTGCATCCGCCTTCTCGACCACAGACTCGTGGATCGCCGCTTCCTTCTGGACGGGAATCTCCGTCTCCTTCGGCTCGGGCGACGAGACGGGCTTCTGCCCGCCCGCGCGCGCGGCTGCGATCTGAGCGTCGTACTGCGCCTTCTCCTCGGGGAGGGGCTGCATCGACGCCGGGACGAACATGCGCTGGCCGTCCTGCGTCGGCGGGATCTGCCAACCGGCAAGGCGCGCGGCGTCGTCGAACGAGCGCCCGCACTGGTTGAAGAGCTTCTGCGTGCGGTCGATCTTCGAGTCGATCGTCTCGCGCAGGCTCGCGACGTTGCTCGTGTCGAACGCCGCGTACACGCCCGAGCCAGGAGCCTCGAACTTGGGCAGGACGTGCGTGCAGAACTCGTCCGCCTGGAACTCCAGGTACGGGCAGACCGTGACCTCCCAGAACACACGGAACGCCTCGCGCGCGCTCGCGTAGTTCAGGCCCTCGGTCAGGCCGAGGATCGGGCGCGTCACGCCGAAGACGGACATGATCGTCTCGCGGTTCCACGCCCGGAGTTCCTTGAACTCCATGTCTACGGGCGAGAACCCGTGCTGCGTGTACTCCATGCCGAACGGCAGCACGGCGACCTTGCGGTGCTCCTCCGTGCGTCCCTGGCCCTCTTGCCACGCGCTGCGCAGGACGCCGAGCTGCGTCTCCGTGAGCGGCTGCTTGGCGCTCAGGACGCCCCCAGGGCTGCCCCCGTTCTTCAGGAGCGCGTCGTCGAAGCGATCGACGGTGAAGTCCTTGGACGCCGTGCGGAACGCAGCCTGCATCGGCCCAATGCCGCGCAGGGGGTTGTACGGGTCCACCTCGGCGAACTGGGCAACGGAATGAACCGGGTAGTCGATGCCCTGCGATCCAAGCATCAGCCGCCACGCAACCGGCAGCTTCGTGTTCTCGTCGATGACGGCTTCAACGAGGTCGCCGCGCACCGGCCAGATTTCGTCCGGCATCTCGCCCGAGTTGATCGGACGCGCGTACACGCGCATCCCAGCCTTGGTCTTCTCCTCGACGCGCTTGAGGAAGAACCAGAACGTCTCGCCGAACAGGCAGTGGTAGATCGCCTGCGTGCGCCAGAGCTTCTTCGACGACAGGATCGGGTTGGGATACTCAAGAAGGTCCAGGAGCTTGTGCTTCTGGACCACCTTGTCCTGCTCCATGTCGTTCCGGTCGCGCGTGTAGAGACGCAGCGGAACTGTTGACGCCGCGCGGGCAATCGCCATCACGCAGGCGTAGACGAACGGGTTCTGGAGGAACGGCTTCGTCAGCGTCGCTTCGCCAGCGAGCCGAAGCATCGCACGATACGAAGGTCCGGCACTCGTAGAGCCTAGATCGAAGGCTTTGACATCCCAGCCGCCGCTGGCGTCGCCTCCGAAAGGATCCTTGAACGCAAGGTCGGTGCGTTTCGCCTCGTAGGCGGGACTTCCGGACATCGAGCCGGAAGTGAGCATCCCCAAATAGGCCCGTCAAGACCTACAGACACAAGCCGTAGTGGCCGTCAGTCTAGTTCGTCCTGCCAGACGACGATCTCGGTCCCGCAATCGCCCAATAGGTACAGGCACAGGCGCGCGGTGGCCGGGTCGCGCATTACGCAGCCCACGGTCCACCACGTGCCTTGGTAGAGAACGACGTCTCCAGCCTCCAGGGAGGCGATCTCAGAACGGGATATCGTCGGGCACCTCTCCGCTGTCCGTCGAGAGCGGCTTCGGCTTGGACTTCTCCCACTCGGCGTCGGCGCGAGCGTTGTCGAGGTTCGGGTCGCCCTTACGCTCGATCAGTTCGAACTCAGTCACGTCGAGGAAGTTCTTGAACCGCTTCTTGCCCGTTTGCTTGTCCTCCCAGGAGTCGGTGCGCAGCGTGCCCTTGAGCACCACGCAGTCACCCTTGCGAAGGTCGAGCATCGCCTTCCCCATGTCGTTCCACGCCTCGGCGTCAAGGAAGTGGTACGTGGACTTCCACTCGCCGCTGGCCTTGTCCTTCTTGTTCTGCCGCCACTGGACGCCGAGGCCAACCTTGACGTATGAGCCAACCTGCTTCTCCTTCGGCTCGAACGTGACCGTTCCGCAGAACTCTACGAAGCAGTACTGCTTCTTCCACGACGGGTTTGCGGTGGGGTCAACGGCTCCAAAACTACGAGGATCTTTTCCGTGCTTGACCAAGAGAGGCTCCAAAGGTGACGAGAAGGAACAGCACGCCCGCGAGAGCGTACAGGACGCCGTACGCCCACTGCGGAGCGCCCAGCAAGAACATGACGACCGTCCACAGCGCGAGGTCACGCGCGAACAGGTACGTCCAGGACACGATGTAGATCGCCTTGGCGTTCACGGCACCGGCTCCTTCGCGTCCGCGTCGTCGTACACCTTGTCGGCGATGAACACGCAGCGCATCCAGCTTTCGGTGGTTGGTTGTCGGATTCGGTAGCACACGGTCCTCCCCAGGGCCTTGATCGTGATGATGTCCTTGCTGAGCGTCGTGAAGTCACCGCACCAGTCAGTAACGTCGTCGGCGAACTCGGCGACCGGAGGGGCGCGGACGACGCGCACGCCATCGGCGCACTCAGCGAGGAGCACGTCGTTCTCTCCAAACACGGCGGTTTCAGGCTCGCTCACAGCGGATCCTTTCGACACGGGACTCGTCCACCATCGGCGGATGGCAGCGCACGCACACAGCGTATCCAACGCCACCGCGAAGGCTCCAGAAGTCTTCGCCGTAGCAGTGGTGGCACGGCTCGTTTCGCTTCGCGCCGAGGTCCGGCGACGTGCTGTATCCGCCGAGGCCGCTGACGCTGTACTTCTTGGCGGGTTCCGGCTTGGCCTTCTTGGGCTTGGACGCGGAAGAGGCTCCGAAGAGGTCGGTCACGCGGGCGGCTCCTCGATGCGGACGGGGAACCACACCCACTCTGGTCCCAGGACGTCGGACAAGTCCATCGTCCCATCGCCAAGCTCAAGCGAACGAGTCTCGTTGACTTGCGGCATGGCAAGCACGAGGAACTCCATCTGATCTCCCTCGCCGTCTGTTCTTCTGACCCAGTAGTACCCCGGCTCGCTCGGCGGCGTTCTCGTCCACTGGGGGGAGGGGATGGCGAGGGCGTGGACGAGCTGGCGCACGCACTCGCGCGCAATCGCGCCTTCGAGTCCTCCGCCGTGCTCGATCAGGTACTCCACGTCGGCCAGCTCAGCGTTCCGTCCGACGACGTGCTGCTCGGCGCGCTCGTGCAACGCCTGCTCAAGCGCCTCCGCCGCCTCAACGATCGCGCGGGTGCGAACGGGGCTCACGGGCGACGAGGGGCGGGCATCGACGAGCGCGACGCGCAAGACCTGCCCTTCGGGGGACACGTCCTCGACGTCGTGCAGACCGTCGGCGCGCGATCGGTAGCGGCGCGTCCAGCCTTCACGGTCCGGTGAGGGGTGACTCTCAAGGTGCTGGATCTCGCGCTCGGCGTCCTCGAAGTTAGGTGTGTCATTCATCTTCACTCACCTCGTCGTAGCTGTCGTCAAGAAGAACCTTCCCGCCCTCGGCGGCACGCTTCGCAGCGCGCAACGCCGCGATTCGGCCCAGGATCTCCTCCTGCTCCTCCGGCGTCTCTATGTCGGGCGGGACGTGTATGCAGGCGTCCATCCGGGCACTTGCCATCCGATACGTCCTCGCCAGCTTGGCGCGAACGTCGTGCGGCATGGCCTCCAGGTGGTACGCATCGTCGATCGCGTCGAGCTTCTCGACCTTTCCAGACGCACGCCAGCGAACCCACATCGTCACGCCTCGCCGGCTCTGGACGGTTCCGCACTCGTTCGTCGGTTTCCACACGACGTAGTGCCCTTTGGACAGATGGCAGAAGTCGGGAATGTTCACAGGCTCTCCATGATCGCCAGCAAAAACCGTCTCGCGTGTTTCATGCGGGCCAAACGTGGGATGAAACGCCCTGTCGCAGGATCTCCCTGCGCACCATGCGCGAGGCGGTTAGGTTGTCAGTATGAGGCTGGCCGACGCGGCGCGCAGACCGAACGCTTTTCACGCGAAACCCCTCATCAACTCGTAGTAGTCGAAGTCGTTTCCGATCGCTTCCAGGATCGTCGTTTCACCTTCGGTTCCAACCACGTTGTTGTTGTAAACGAGGATGTACTTCGGGGCCTTGATCGCGTTGCATACGAAGCGGATGCCTAGCTCCGTGACGCGCCAGCACCCGCTTTCGCGTTTTGACTCGTCGTGGTCCTCTTGGCGCTCGACGAACCCCCAATGCTCAACCTTGTCGGGCTCTCGACCTCGAACGACGTCGCGCGGCGCGAGGTCAGGGATCGAAACGTAAGGCCCATCGGGCTTCATGTCGCTCTGCTTCGCCAGCCAAATGAGGAGCCGCGCCATGCCAGAGTTGAACGAACGCCGGTAGCCCTTGACGATGCGGTGGCAGCAACGGCAGCGTGTCGCCTTTGGCCCCCACATGACAGACTCCAGGCGAATGCGCTCCTCAGCGATCGTCACACATTTGTCTTCGTCACCGAAAAGCAATGCTTGTTGATTCATGGATCGAGTCTGCTAGGCGTCAGCCGATGAAGTTGTCCTGGCGAACGCTGTTTCTGTGAATGGCCGGGGGCGGCTTGTCCCAGGGCGTCAGCGGGGCGGGGGAAGGGTCAGGCATCGGATGGCTCCTTCGCGGTGCGCGCACCGCCGACGAGCTCGTCGATCTCCGCCTGCGTGGTCGGCTTCCGCTCCGCCGCTACGACGAGCCCAGGAGCGTCCAACACGTTCCCGTGCGACACCAATCGGCGGCCCTTCGTTCCGGCGTCGAGCAGCCGTTCCCAGAGAGCGGAACGAGCAGCGAACGCTCGCGCCACGCGCTCTTCGTGTGAGAGCGACCCCCACTCCTCGCGCGGGATCGGGCTCTTCCCGCAGATCGCGGGCTCGCCCTTGGTCGCGACGATGTACTCGCCGAGCGCGTTCAGCGCGTCGTCGTTCGTCTCGACGCCTTCGGGCACAGCGAACATCAAGTGCATTTCGAGCATCTTCATCGTCTCAGTCCCTCCAACGTCAGCCCAAGCGGCGGGTTTCCGCACGCCTCGATCGTCATCTTCCACGCGCGGTCCTCAGCCTCGCGGCGAGACATCCCCGCGTCGTACTCCAGGATCCCGGCGCGCTCGTCGAAGGCGAGCTTCCAGTCACGGTGGGTCATTTGTCGTCTCCGGGACTCGGCTTGTCGATCAACGCACGGACCAGACAGATGAGTCCGAACACAAAAAATCCCCATCCTGAAACGTCATTGCCCGAGCGAAAGTACTCGTCAGCCTGAGCCCCCAACAAGGCCCAGCACGTCATCAAGACAAGTCCACGGTAGAAGCTAGTCATTGACTCCACGCCTTTCACGCATCAACAACGTCTTGCACCACGCATTCGGGCGCCCTGCGGCATACAACTCGGAATCGTCCCAGCCGTGGATCGCCGCGAGGCCAGCAAGCACCCCGCGCGAGCGCGAGACACCACCGTAGCACGCCGCGTAGATCGTCGCGACGCTCCCGCTCCAATGATCCACGAAGTCGAGCACGTCGATCGCCTGCCCGCGCGTCATCGGCATCGCAGCGTCATTGTCCTTGTTCTCGGGGAACGACCACCGGCCCTCGCCGTCGCAGTCCGAGAAGCGCGTGTGATGCACAGCCAGCAGCGAGCCGAACGGTGCCACCTTGTGCAGCCTGCCGGTCGGGTACGCGATGCAGATCGCGATGCACGGATCGCCGCTCTGAATGTCAGCGGCTTCGATCGCGCGGCGGGAGAGGGCGACGAGCTTCACGCGGCACCTCCCGCGAGCGACTTCAGAAGCTCATCCGTCTTCGGGTCGAACCACTTGTCCTCGATCAGGTGGCCGATCGCGATACAGGGACGGCCCAGCCCATCCGACTTCACGCGCACGAACTGGCCCTTCAAGCTCTCCCACTTCGAGACGCCAACCGTCTCCATGACGCGCATGACGAACGTGAGGCCGTATGCGGTGCCGATCCGTAGGTCGCGACTCTTGACGTAGGAGTCGAGGGCGTAGCCTCCGAACGAAACGCCCCAGCCGTGCCCCTCGACAGTGACCTGTGCGGTGAGAATCCCGTGGTCCTCGATCCCGAGCATCGTGCTCGTGATGCGCGCGTTCTCGATGCGGATCTCGCTCACAGGCTACCCACCTTCGCCAGCACGCGGCGCACGATCTCGCCCTCCTTCACACGGGCGAACGCGAGCGACTTGCGCACGCGCTTGCCAGCCGCCCGCGCCTCGCGGTACACGTCGCGACGAACGCCACGGTACACGTTCTCCGCAGGCTTGTTCGCACCTCGGGTCATCGGGACTCCTTCACGCGCGCACGCGGCACGACGCTCGGAACGGTTGCTGAACTGGTTGACGGTCATCGGAATACCTCGATCTCTACGACGTTTGCGGCAACAGGCGTGATTCGCAGCATGCCAATCCCAGAGGACACGCGAATCGCCCCTGGGTTGATGTTCGTGATGTCGGAACGGTGGCTGGGAAGCGGGCGAACGCGAACTTCATCAGAAAGCGGCGGCTTCCAGGTGTCCACCGACTTGACTGCGACGCGGGCGACGTACTCCCATCCGTCGTCGAAGTGGAAGTCCAGCGTCCTGTCAAGTCCGGAACGCTCCATCGTCTGCGTCAGAGACTCGCCTGCCTCGTGACACCCGATCATCGACAGCTCGTGTCGCAGGTCATCAGCGACGCGCTCAAGGTGTCGGACGTGATCGCGCACGGAGGCAGGACAGCGCGCGAGTTGGGATTGGAGCTTTGCGTCTTTGTCGGCACTCACTAACGGTATCCTCCAAAGCACATGAACAGAAAAATGACGATCGCACCGAGGGCGATCACGACCCCAAGCCAGAACGGGCTGGGGGCCGAACGAGCTTCCTCGATCTTGACGGGCGGGAGAGGTTCTCGGTTGAGATCGACACGTCGGCTTGGGCCAACAACGCCTTCGGGAAGGCCGCCCTCAGCAAACAGCAACGGCATCCGCTCCCAGTGCCGCGCACCACTGCCACAAACTTCCGCCCGCGTTCGAGCGTCCATGCACGTCATCGAGCCACCGACGACAAGCTCCTTGGCCGTTGGTGTGAAGTGCTCGGCAGCCTCGGGGTGTGAGCACACGAATCCGCCGCGCATGTACTTGCACGATGTGCATGTCTTGAAGCGGGGCTCAGACATTGACGTACATCCCGTTCTCGTCGAGCAACTCGAATCGGTGCGGCTGACCGCAGCATTTACAGCCAAGGCCGTCGGGGTCTTTCCCCGTCACGCGCCGCCAGTCATCGATCGCGTCCTGGAGCGAAGAACCGGCGGGGACGAGCTTGTGCGCTTCCCCCGCAAGGGCACCGAGCCAGCGCGTTTGCTTGCGTCCGGAATGAACACCCCACGTCGCGAACCACTCGACAACCCACCCGGCGGCTTCCAGCGCCCTCCAGTGCTCGTCCGTGAGCCACCACACACCGCCGCTGTTGTTGCTCGAATAGCGGACCTTCCACATCTTCGCAGACACCATGATCGTCCTCCTCAGAACGGCTGGTCGTCCAGCACTAGGTTGATCGCGTCAATCACAGGCTCGAACTCGCCGATGTGCCCGAACCGCTTGCGGAACGTCGCGAGCATCGTGCGCGCGTCTCCGAGGTCCATCTGTGCCCGCAGGCGCTCGCGCTCGACCGACGCCTCGCGATCACGCGCTGCACGCTCGACGGCCTCCTGCTCCTCGCGCACGCGACGCTCTTCAGCCTCGACACGCGCACGCTCGACACGCTCCTTCTCCTCCTGCTCCTCACGCGCCCTGCGCTGCGCAGCCTCGACCGCACGCTTCTCGGCCTCGACGCGATCACGCTCCGCCTTGAGCTTCGCCTCCTCCGCCTCGCGCGCGACACGCGCTGCACGGTCAGCCTCCTCACGCGCCATCCTGGCCTTGCGCTCCTCCTCCTCGATCGCACGACGCGCACGAGCCTCCGCCTCTTCGATCGCAGCACGCCGCTCACGCTCAAGACGCTCCTGCTCCTCGCGCTGACGCTGCAACGCAGCCTTCTCGCGCTCGATCTCCGCACGCGCCTCAGCGAGCTTCTTCTCCTCGGCCTCCTTCGCAAGCCGCTCCGCTTCCGCAACGCGCGCCGCCTCCTCACGCGCAAACCGCGTTCGCACATCCTCCAGCCGTGCGTCCTCCGCCTTGAGCTGCGCGTCGATCGGATCCTCCAACGCAGCCAGCGCCGCCGTGATCCGCTTCGCCTCCTCGTCGATCAGCCGACAACGCTCCAACGCAGGTGCCTTGATCTCCTTCCGGACCTTCTCCAGGTCCACCCGGTAGCCCTTCAGCTCCGCACGCGCCTTCCGCGCCGTCTCGTAGCCGTCCTTCGTCGCTACGTCGTACACGACGCCCGCGTACCGGCCCTTCAGCTCCGCAAGCGCAGCGTCCGTCTTCGAGTATTCTTGGATTGAGTTCATGCGTGCGTCCGGATGCGCCGGTTTAGATCGGCGCGAGACACGCCCAAGACATTAGCGGCGAGAAGCACATGCTCCTCGTACCACAGCCTCCGTCCAGCAGAGACAGCGGGAAGCGACGAAAGGCGGTGCTTGCGAATGAGGAGTTGGAGTTTGGGCTCAGGAACACCAAGCAACTTGGCGGCCTGCCCGGTTGAGATCGGATATTGCATCTACAGATCCTTGTGGTTGGGCGATGTGCGCTCACTATGAGCGTACGCGGTGCGTCCGATAGCCGAACCGTACACACCACCGAACCAAAAATCAGCCGTGAACCACAAACCCGACCTCCGACCCCGCATCTACCTCAACTACGGCCTCTTCATCTACGAAGACGACCTCGAACGAGAAGGCTTCGACACTCACCAGCTCATCCACGAGCCTCGCGGCCACGAACCACCAAGACTCCGCCTAACTGAAGACACCATCCGTAGGCTACACCGTTCTTACAAGGCACGAAGAGCCGCTAAGCCACCAACTTAGCGCCAAAACTCCAAACACCCCCTTGCGCCGTAACTTGAATGACAACACCCTTGCCCGGGAACCGTCAGGGAAGGCGCTGAACACCCCCGGTGGGGGTGAAAGCGTCAAAGTACGCTGGATAGGCCACTGCGGCGAACGGGGGCTTCCAAAATCACACCTCCCTGGGTGTCGAACCCTGGCCCGTTGCCCTCCGCCTCCGAGCCCCCTAGACGCTCAGAACGCGCCGCAAACCACCCCCGCCGCTCACTCCAAGCGGTACTACAAGTGTAGTAGGTGGCAGAAGTTGTGAAAATCACAACAGCGTGTGAGGGGGGTAGGTATAACCCTCGGTGATTCGGCGGTGATCGACCCCCGGTACCGGGTCGGATCGGGCCTCGGAACGCTCGCAAGCCATTGTGAGCGCGATGGTTAGGCCGCGTGGAGCACGCTTGGAGCGCAACGGAATGGATATTATCCGACATTGGGGGATGGCGGCTCGAGAGCACGGGTCGGGCGTCGCGTCCCTCCCCCTCTTCTCCTCCCTTCGCTGTCCCTTCCCTTCCGTGCTCTCATCCCCCTTGCTTGCTTCTCCCTCGCCCTTGTCTGCTCCCTCTGCTCGCTCCGCTCGCGCGCTTCGCGCCTACGCTTGCGTCCCTTGCGAGCTCTCGCCGCGCGTTGCGCTACGGGCACGAAAAAGCCTCCGGATGCTACGGAGGCTTGTGGACGTCCTAGTGGGTTTGTGGGTTTAGGCGTCGATCGGCGTGCAATGCGCTCGGATCCAACGGGCGTGCCTGTCCGCAAGCTGCTCGGCGCGAAGGATAGCGTCGCGAGCTTCAAGGTAGGCGCGCTCTTCGGCTTGTGAGCCGCGCTTGCGAGCGTCGCTGGCCCATCGCTCTAGGCGTTCCAGAACGTCACGGGATGGCGCGGATGCTCCAGCAGAGTAGGCGTCGCGGATCATGGGCGGGTGCTCCGCAGGAGGAGCGCAAGGGTAAGGGTGGAGATACCCGCTCCGAGCAGTACTAGGGCGCTCACTTGTCACGCTCCAGTCCCGACGGGATGGGCAAGGCCCACAAGAGCACGAAGAGGCAGAATGCGAGGATCATCGGCGCACCTTCTTTCCGTGTTCGTACTCGAACGGGCACCGCCCCGAGGGGGCCGGCGTCCAGCCCGTAGCTACTGAGTCGTCCCATCCTCGCCCGCATCCGCCGCATACGGTTGCACGTGGGTCGCTCGGATCTAGCTCGATAACTCCGCGCGCTCCTGGAGCGCCCTTAGCGTGGACAACGTAGGGCTCCGACTCGTAATAAGTCGCCGCCTCATCTTCGAGCCTGCGCGCGCACGGTTCGCACCATGCGGCGGGCTCGGTATGCCAGCGTCCACAACGCTTGCAATTCGCAGGGCGAAGCTTGGGACGGGCGGATGACGGGAAGCACGCGCGGCATTCAGGGTCGCCGCACAAGCAAGGCTCTAGGCTACGCACGGGCTCGCTCCTCAGCCTTGCGGGCGAAGTAGGCCATCCGCTCAGCGTGCTCAGCGTTCCACGTGTCCACGACGTCCTGGGCCTCTTCCCGAGTCTTCCAGGGCACGCGTCCACATCCGATCGTCCCGTTGCGAGCATCGGCAACCGTCCAGCCTTGCGGAACGGTTTTCCAGCGCGCGCGCTCGGGCTCGCTCGTCCAGGGGCACGCGCCGTAGATCGACGCGGTTCGCCCGTCGTCCCGTTGCCACGAGATAGCTTCGACGACGGAGTAGGGATGCGTGCTCACGATGCACCCCCATCGGTGGACGGGAGGACGGTCAGAAGACTCGCTCGAAACTCCGACTCCCCCTCTCGCTCTAGGACGGTCAGAAGGTACTCGGCGCGCTCCGTTCCTTCGTCGGATCGTAGCAGTCCGAACAAGTCGGCGGCTTCCCCCATCGTAAGCGACTGCGCTTCCCATGCGCGCTGAATCCTTCTTCGCGCTCCGTCTCGCACGCTTGCTTGCTTGCTTTCCATGATCTCGATTCTCCGTTCCGTTGCTTGCATCCGCCTCGCGAGCCTATCTCGCGCGACGTGTCATTGACACTAGAGCCTTTTCGGCTGGAACGCTACGGGCCTTTCCCGGATTCTTGCTTTCGCTCGTCGCGCCGAACCCGCTAGGGCCTTCTCGGCTCGCCCCCGTCCGGACCCTAACGTATCCCGACCGGCCAAACCCTCCCGTGCGCGTCAAGTTATTGACCGTGCGGGATTTTGCGCTTTGGGGTCGTGCGGCGCGCGCTTGCGGCTGGAAACGAAAAAGGGCCGCGCGGTGCGGCCCCTTACTTCGCTTGCGTAGACGCTTCAATTTCAGGCTTGCGCCAACGCTTCGCGCATTGACTCGACGGCGGCGCGAAACTCCTGCGTAGCGCGTTCGATACGCTTGCGCTGTCCGGTCGTCGTTTTCACTCCGCGCATGAGCGACTCAGCGTATTCGCGTGCAAGGCGCGACGGGTAGGGAAGGCCGCGCAGGGCGTAGTACACTCCGGAAGGCTTCCAGCCGGGATAGCGTTGCTCCGCCGCTTGGCGCTGAGCCTTGGCAAGGCAGAACGCCGCTTCGAACGCTTGGATAAACCCTTCCAGCTCCGCCTTGCGGAAGGCTTCCCGCGCTACGCGCTTGCGCTCGTTTTCTTCCGCTTGAAGCTCGGCAACGTGTGCGCGGATACGGTCGAGAGAAGCGGGCGAAAGGCCGGGAGCGTTCTCGACGCACGTCGAGCCGACAACGCACGTCCCGCGCGTAGCGTGCTCCAGCACGTAGGCGTAGCGTATCGCGTGCCCGCAGGCGCACGTTGCGCCACTGTTCGGCCCCGTGTCGGCGCAATCGCCGCTCCACTCCCACCCTTCTCCGGAACCGCCAAGGGCGGCAAGCAAGCGGGCGCGGTGTTCAGACTCGGAAACGGCGCGGTCTAGTTTGGTGAGGCTCATACAACAGGGAGCGGGAAGCGTTGGAGGAGCGAACCCGCTTCCGCGCTTCGCTCGCACCTCGTTCGCCGCTATAGCTTGCGCTGGATTGTAGGCCGGAGCGCACCGCTTCCCCCTACTCCTCCCCTCGTTTCCACCGCTCGATATTGCGGGTGAGTTGCCGATCGGCGAGCCAGCCGAGTACGTAGGCGACAATCGCGAGCACTGTGAGGACTTGCAGTAGCAACCTCATTTTGCCCCCCGCGTCAATTCTGCGCAGGTGTCGCAGGTCGGGTCGCCGTTCTCGTCCGTCACGCCCTCGTTCTCGACGATGATCGCTCCGCAGCGGTAGCAGTAGCAGGCGTTGTGGTCGGCCAGCTCGATATCGAACTCGTCGAGCGCCATGTCGGCGACCTGTTCGCTTCCGGCGCGCACGGCGTGCATCCGCACGGCATACGAGCGGATTGCGTCATCGGAGCCATGCGGGACGCCAAGCGCAAACCATTCCTGCATCGCGCGCAGGGCGACCACACGCCAGTGCTCCATGGCACTCACGGGATCACCTCCAGTTGATCTGCCCAGCAGTACGCGAGTAGCTCGTCCACGCACGCGGCGAGGCTATCCACCTCGACGCGCACGATACGGGTCTCGTCGATGCTGATGCGGACAGCTTCCGCGATGGTCGGCGAGGTCAAGAGGCACCGCCTTCCCCGAGCACGCGGCGGGCGAGGAATGCGGCGGAATGGACAACGGCGACGTGATGGCACATGTCCGGCCAATCCCCAACGGTAAGGACGCGATCCATCCGCGCGTGCGCCATGTCCATGGCCTTGAGCGATTCCAGCAACGCCCCCTCCAGCTCCGCGATGCGGCTGACCGCCCCGCGCTTGATGTCGATGCATCGCGTGCGAAGGTCGCGGCGCTCTTGAAGGATTTCGATGCGCTCGGCTTCAAGCTCCGCGATGCGGGCGGATTGGCGGTCGAGCGCGTCGAGCGTGTTTCGGTGTCCGGGGCTTGCGACGTTGCATCCGCACCCCGTACAGAAGCGCGGCGGCGAGCTATCGTCGTGACAGGTGCAAACTTGCTCGCTGCATTGCGAGCGGTCCCAAAGCAGGATCGGCTTTTCCATTGTCTCGATTCTCCTAGAAGTGCCGCGCGCAATCGAAGCCCCTAGGGGCGCGCGGCGAGTTGGAGCCCTAGGGGCACGGCGTGAG
>Ga0075163_10000556_pt1 | contig 48001 bp, 33 predicted proteins | sample JI1023141ADNA_FD_71478 | JGI IMG/M metagenome (GOLD analysis project Ga0075163, IMG submission 71478) | Wastewater effluent complex algal communities from Wisconsin, to seasonally profile nutrient transformation and Carbon sequestration -... | ecosystem: Engineered > WWTP > Effluent > Algae...
GGCGATGGCAACACCGAGCCGCAGCCGCGGGTGACCGTCCCATGCGCGTAGCCGTCGTTGGCGCTGCCGGCCTGCTCGGCCACCACCTGTGCGAGGAGCTGCGCGCGCACGGCCACGCGGTCCTGGCGCTCAATCGCACCACCTGCGACCTGGCCAGCTCCGACCGCGAGGTCTTCTACCACCTGCGCGACCGCCTGGCTGCGCACGACACCCACCTGGTCTTCAACTCGGCCGCCTACACCGACGTGGATGGCGCCGAGCGCGAGACCGACCTGGCCTTTCTGGTCAACGCCCTGGGCGCCGAGATGGTGGCCCGCGCCGCCGATGCCGTGGGCGCCGCCACCTGCCACATCTCGACCGACTTCGTCTTTCGCGGCGATGAAAAGCGCCCCTACGACGAGTTCGACCATCCCCACCCCGCCTCGGCCTATGCCCGCAGCAAGCGCGCTGGCGAGGAGCTGGTGCTGCGCGCCACCCGCCGCGCCTTCGTCGTGCGCGTCGGCGGTCTTTACGGCCGCGGCGGCCGCAACTTCTTTTCCACCCTGGTCGCCCGCCTGAACGGCGGCCAGACGCTGCGCATCGATCGCGAGCGCCAGGTCACGCCGACCTGGGTGCGCCCGCTCGCCCGCCAGCTCATCGCGCTTTGCGAGCACGGCGAGCACGGCATCTATCACGCCACCAGCCTCGGCCAGACCACCTGGTACGACTTTGCCGTGCGGCTGTGCGCGCTCGCCGCCGAGATCGGCAAGCCGCTGCCGCCGCAGTTTTCCGGCGTGCCCACCGAAGCGCTGGCCTCTGCGGCGCCGCGTCCGGCCATGAGCGTGCTCGACTGCCGCGTGCTGCGGCTGCGCGGAATCCTCAACATGCCGACGTGGGAAGAGGGTCTGCGCGGCTATCTCGCCGAGCTTCTTGCCCACGGTCAGCTATAAAGGGTGGCGGTTTGGCGAGCCGTATAACTCATTAGCCTAAGAGGTATCCATGAAGGGAATCGTGCTGGCGGGTGGCTCGGGAACGCGCCTGATGCCGCTCACAAAAATCACCAACAAGCACCTCTTGCCGGTCGGCCGCGAGCCGATGATCTTCCACCCGGTCAAGAAGCTCATCGACGCCGGCATCCGCGACATCCTGGTCGTCACCGGCTGCGAGCACCTCGGCGATGTGGTCGGCGTCCTCGGCAGCGGCCGCGACTTCGACTGCGAGTTCACCTACCGCGTCCAGGACACGGCCGGCGGCATCGCGCAGGCGCTGGGTCTGGCCCGCGACTTTTCGCGCGGCGACAAGATCGTGGTGCTCCTCGGCGACAACATCTTCGAGGACGACATCGGCCTCTACGTCGAGCGCTTCGCCCGCCAGGGCCGCGGCGCCCGCATCCTGCTCAAGCGCGTGCCCGATCCGCAGCGCTACGGCGTCGCTGAGGTGCAGGGCGAGCGCGTGGTGCGCATCTACGAAAAGCCGGAGAAGCCGGTCTCGGACTATGCGGTCACCGGCATCTACTTCTACGACGACCGCGTCTTCGACACGATCTCCACGCTCAAGCCCTCGGGCCGCGGCGAGCTTGAGATCACCGATGTTAACAATGCTTACATCGAGCGCAACCAGCTGGGCTTCGACATCCTGTCCGGGTACTGGACCGACGCTGGCACGCACGAGTCGCTGCGCCTGGCCAACGAGCTGGTGCTGGGCCTGCCGCTGACCGGCCCGTACGCCACCCACTTCCAGCGCTCGGTGGAGGGCCCGCAGGGCGCCAAGGAAGGGCGCATCGCCGGCTGAACATGCCGGCCCCCTCCCGCCACAGCGTCGGGCGGCTGCTCGACGAGCTCCGCTTTTTGGCCTTTCTGGCCCCGCGCGAGGCCGTGCAGGCGCTGGGCCGCCGCCTGCCGCTCGACCAGCTGCGCGACCGCCTGCCGCGCTTTGTGTCCGAGCGCCTGCGCATGGGACTGTATCCGGCGCGCGTCACGGATCCGCTGCGCGTGGTGTGCGCCCGCGAGCATCCGGCGTGGGGCGCGCCGCCGCGGCTGGATCCCGGCCTGCCGATCCGGTTTGCAGGGGAGACCCGGCCGCGGGCCAGCGTGCTCATTGTCACGTATGGCAACCTGGATCTGACGCGGCTGTGCCTGGCCAGCGTGCAGCGGGCAGCTGCGCAAGCGGCCGCCAGCTCCTTTGAGCTCATCGTCGTCGACAACGCCAGCAGCGACGGCACGCCCGCGTACCTCGACGAGGTGGCCGCAAGCGGGCTGCTGCCGATCCGGGTCGTGAAAAACAGCCGCAACGTCGGCTTTGCCGCCGCCAACAACCAGGCCGCCGCGCTCGCCCGCGGCGACGTGCTGGTGTTCCTCAACAACGACACCGTGGTCCGGGCCGGCTGGCTCGATGGCCTGGTGCAGGCGCTGGATCGCGATCCCAGCTGCGGGCTCGTCGGGCCGGTCACCAACTCGTGCGGCAACGAGGCGCAGCTGGGCACGAACTACAGCGATCTGGATGGCATGGAGCGCTTTGCCAGCGACTACTGCGGCCGGCACCAAGGGGAGCGCGAGGAGCTGCGCATGCTGACCCTGTTCTGCGCCGCCATGCCCGCCGCCCTGTTTGCCGACCTGGGCGGCCTCGACGAGGGCTACGGCCCCGGCATGTTCGAGGACGATGACCTGGGCATGGCTGTGCAGGCCCGCGGCAAGCGCCTCATGCTGCTGCGCGACGTGTTCGTGCACCACTATGGCGGCGCCGCGTTCTCCAAGCTGCCGCCGCGCCAGTACCTGCGGCTCTTTTACCTCAACCGCCGCTACTTCGAGCGCAAGTGGCGCACCCGCTGGCAGAAGCGCTAAAGGAGCATCCCCTCACCTACCCTCTCCCCCGAGGGGGATTCGGTTGGGAGATGAGAGACTTGTTTTGAGGAGCGTCTCCTCTCCCCCTCGGCCCGAGGGGGAGAGAGGTCGGGTGAGGGGGACTAGCGGAGGGCGGACTTGAGGGTGACGCCCAGCTCGGCGGGGGTCTGGGCGACCTTGATGCCGGCGGCCTGGAGGGCTTCGATCTTGTCCTTGGCAGTGCCCTTGCCGCCAGCGATGATGGCGCCGGCGTGGCCCATGCGGCGGCCCGGCGGAGCGGTCTGGCCGGCGATGAAGGCGGCCACGGGCTTCTTCATGTGGGCCTTCACGTACGCGGCTGCGGCCTCTTCCGAAGAGCCGCCGATCTCGCCGATGAGCATGACGGCGCTGGTGCCGGGATCCTTTTCAAACAGCTCCAGCACGTCGATGAAGTCCATGCCCTTGACCGGATCGCCGCCGATGCCGACGCAGGTCGACTGACCGATTCCCAGGGCGGTCAGCTGGTGCACGGCCTCGTAGGTGAGCGTGCCCGAGCGCGACACCACGCCGACGGTGCCCTCTTTGTGGATGTAGCCGGGCATGATGCCGATCTTGCACGAGCCGGGCGAGATGACGCCGGGACAGTTGGGGCCGACGAGACGCACGCGCTTGGCGGCGTTTTTGTCCTGTGCGTCGAGCACGCGGCGCACGCGGATCATGTCGAGCGCCGGGATGCCCTCGGTGATGCACACGACGAGCTCGATGCCGGCGGCAATGGCCTCAAGGATGCCATCGGCGGCGTACGGCGGCGGCACGTAGATGACGGTGGCGTTGGCGCCGGTCTGCTTGACCGCCTCTGCGACGGTGTCGAAGATCGGAACGCCGGCGTGGCCGTCGAACTTGGCGCTGCTGCCGCCCTTGCCCGGGGTGACGCCACCGACGACGTTGGTGCCGTACTCGATGGCCTTCTGGGTGTGAAAGGTGCCCTGCTTGCCGGTGATTCCCTGGCAAATCAGGCGGGTGTTTTTATCAACTAGGATCGCCATTGGGGAACCCTCCTACGCCGCTTGGCCGCGCGACAGCTGGATGATCTTGCGCGCACCGTCCGCCATATCGGCGGCGGCGACGACGTTGAGGCCGGACTCGGCGAGGATCTTCTTGCCCAGCTCGACATTGGTGCCTTCCAGGCGCACGACCAGCGGCACCTTGAGGCCCACCTCCTTGACCGCACCGACGACGCCATTGGCGATGGTGTCGCACTTCATGATGCCGCCGAAGATGTTGATGAAGATGCCGCGCACAGCGGGATCCGCAGTGATGATCTTGAACGCCGCGGTCACCTTCTCCTGGGTGGCGCCGCCGCCGACGTCCAGGAAGTTTGCGGGCATGCCGCCGTGGTGCTGGATGATGTCCATGGTCGCCATGGCCAGGCCGGCGCCGTTGACCATGCAGCCGATGTCGCCGGTGAGCTTCACGTAGGACAGATCGAACTTCTTGGCCTCGGTCTCGGCCGGCTCCTCTTCGTCCAGATCGCGCAGCGCCTCGATGTCGGGGTGGCGGTACAGGGCGTTGTCGTCGAAGTTGAGCTTGGCGTCGAGCGCGATGATCTGCCCCTGCTTGGTCAGCACCAGCGGGTTTACTTCGAGCAGCGAGCAGTCGAGCTCCTGGAACGCGCGCACGATGGTGGTAAAGAAGTGCACCGCGCGACCGATCACCTCGGAGCCCGCGGACTTGAGGCCGAGCGCGAACGCCAGTTCGCGGGCCTGGTAGGGCGCAAAGCCGATGATGGGATCGATGATCTCGCGATAGATCTTCTCGGGCGTGTGCGCCGCGACCTCTTCGATGTCCATGCCGCCTTCGGTCGACGCCATCACCACCAGGCGTCCCGTCACGCGATCCAGGACCACGGCGGCGTACAGCTCCTTGGCGATGTCCACGCCCTGTTCGAGCAGCAGCCGGCCGACCTTCTTGCCCTCGGGGCCGGTCTGGTGGGTGTGCAGCTGCATGCCGAAGATCTTGCCGATGGCGGCCTTGGTGTCTTCGGGGGTCTTGGTGACCTTGACGCCGCCGCCCTTGCCGCGGCCGCCGGCGTGGATCTGCGCTTTTACGACGACAATCGGATTGCCGGTCTGCTGGCGCACGGCTTCTGCCGCCTGCTCGGCCTCGGCGACGGAAAAGGCGGGCTTGCCAACGGGAATCGGCAGGCCAGCCTTGGCCAAGAGCGCCTTGGCTTGGTACTCATGAATGTTCATGGTGGTCCTTCGGTGAGAGGGTTAAACCCTGAGAGCGACCAGGGAAATAATTAGAGCTTTGCGCCAGCGTCGACGAGTTCGCGCACGGCGGCCAGGCTCTTGCTGAGCTGCGCCTTTTCCTCGTCGGTGAGCGAGATCTCGACGACCTTCTCAACGCCGCCGGCGCCGATGATGGCGGGCACGCCGATGTAGAGCTCCTTGACGCCGTACTCGCCGTTGCAGTAGGCGGCGCAGGGCAAGAGGCGCTTCTGGTCGTGCAGGTACGCTTCAGCCATGACCACGGCCGCAGTGGCGGGCGCGTAGTAGGCCGAGGTGCCCATGAGCTTGACGATCTCGCCGCCGCCGCCAGCGGTGCGGGCGACGATCGCGTTTAGCTTCTCGGCCGAGATCAGCTGCTTGACCGGCACGCCGTTGATCGTGCAGTACGAGGTCACCGGCACCATGGTGTCGCCGTGGCCGCCGAGGACCATGGCGCGCACGTCCTTGACGCTGCAGCCGAGCTCGCGGGCCAGGAACAGCTGCATGCGGGCCGAGTCGAGCACGCCGGCCATGCCGACCACGCGCTCCTTGGCGAAGCCGGTCACCTTGGCGCACTCGTAGACCATGGCGTCGAGCGGGTTGCTGATGACGATCACGAACGCGTTGGGGCAGTGCTCCTTGAGCTGCTCAGACACGCCGCGGATGATCTTCAGGTTCACCGACAAGAGGTCGTCGCGCGACATGCCCGGCTTGCGCGGCACACCGGCGGTGATGATCACAACATCGGCGCCCGCGGCATCCTTGTAGCTGCCGGTGCCGGTGATGTTGCAGTCATAGCCAAGCAGCGAGCCGTTCTGCTCCAGATCCAGGGCCTTGCCCTTGCAGAACGACTCCTTCTCGGGGATGTCGACCAGGACCACATCGCCTAGTTCGCGACGTGCGATCAGGGAGGCGAGCTCGCCGCCGATGTTGCCAGCGCCGACGACTACGATCTTCTTGCGGCCCGCCTTGGGGGCGACGGCCCCGGGATGTGTCTGGGTCATGCCAAAGCTCCTTGCATAAGGTTGTCGTGAGGACGAATTGGCCAGGGAGTCTACCCTGTCCCAGACAAATTGTGGAGGTCAACGCGACCGGTCGGGCCATCGTCGATATCTGCTACCCAGAGGTGGCCGTGGAACCCGGCCGACGCATCGCCTAGCATGGAGGAATCGCAGGAATCCTCAGAGCGACCTTTGCTGGAGCATCTCCCATGAAAACCAGGACCCGCTATTGTCGTCTAGTCGCGTTCGCGGCGCTGCTCGGTGCCGGTGCCGGCACAGCTGCCTGTAGCTCAACCACCCTCGGGGGCAGCGATGATCTGGGCACCGTCGATCTGGCGATGCCGTTCATGGGCCCCTACCCCGATCTGCCGGCCGCCCCCATTGGCGCCGGCGGCATCCAAGGCAGCCAAGTTGCCGATATCGCAAGCGCATTTGCCCAGGCCCAGAGCAGCCCCAGCGGCGGTCCGTGCATGACCGAGCCGTCGATGGGCGCCCTGTTTCCGCGCAACTTCACGCCGCCGCTTTTCGAGTGGAAGGGCGGCGCCAACCAGAACATCTACGAGCTGCGCCTGCACGTCGACAATCAGGTAAACGATCTGGTGGTCTACACGGACAAGACCACGTTTACGCTGTCCGATGACATGTGGCAGAGCCTGGCCAACCACAGCCAGGACCACGACATCCAGGTCACCATCCGCGGCGGCCAGCTCAGCGCCGGCCAGCTGACCGGCGGCGCCTTCACCGGCACCACCGGCAACATTCACATTGCACCGGTCTCGGCGCTGGGCTCGATCGTGTACTGGTGGATCGTGAACGCCACGCAGAGCACCGGCCTCAAGGGCTTCCGCATCGGCGACAAGATCGTGCGCGACGTGATGACGCCGGCATCGATCTCCGCGGCGGGCAAGGGCACGGCGTGCATCGGCTGTCACGCCTCTTCGCCGGATGGCTCGCTCGCGTTCTTTACGCGCGGCGATCCGCGGTGGGCAACCGATGCGCGCCTGGTCAATGGCAGCTCGGGCGCGGCGTCGCAAAGCCAGATCACCACCAACGCGGCAAGCAACCTGGCGCGCACGCAGCAGACCTTCACGATCCTGTCGCCGGCGCACTACAGCGCCAATGACTCGGTCGTCATGACCCTCATGCCCAACGGCCCAAGCGGCCGCTGGGAGCTCAACTGGACAGATCTGCACGCCACCGCAGGCGGCACCGGCATCCTGCCGCGCACCGGCGACAACAACGGCGCCGCCGCCCCGACCTGGAGCCACGACGGCAACACGATCATCTACTCCTCGGGCACCGACATCATCGACGGCCGCCTGAGCAACGGCGTCTCGGACCTGTGGAGCGTGCCCTACAACAACCACAACGGCGGCGCGGCGCAGGCGCTGCCCGGCGTGAACTCGCCCAACTCAAGCCAGTACTATCCCACCTACTCGCCGGGCGACACGTTCGTGTCTTTCAACCGCGTGCCGCGCGGCAACGGAATGTACGACGCGGCTCCGGCCGAGATCTGGATCGCGCCGGGCAAGGGCGGAACTCCGACGCGCCTGGCTGCCAACGATCCGCCCGCGTGCACCGGCCAGAAGAGTCCCGGCCTCACCAACTCGTGGGCGCGCTGGTCGCCGAGCGCCACCACCCACAAAGGCAAGCACTACTACTGGGTCGTGTTCTCGTCGAAGCGGCGCCTCGGAAACCCGCAGCTCTACCTGACCGCGGTCGTGACCACCGATGGCATAAACGGCGAAGTGCTGGAAAGCACCTACCCCGCCATCTACATCCCGACCCAGACCCCCGACCAGAACAACCACACCCCTGCCTGGGACGAGTTCCAGATTCCCATCGGTTAAAAAAAATGTCACTCCGACTTGCTGCTGCTGCGCTGGGAATCTTGAGCGGGCTTTTGGCCGGCTGCTCGGCCAAATATCCGACGCTGCTGGGCGAGCCGCAGGCGGATCGCTCGGTGTGTCTGGTACATGGCCGGGTGCTGGCCGGGGAGGCTCTTGAGCCAGCAGAAGATACGGACCTCTGCTTTGCCGATGGGCGCATCGTCTCGCTGGCTCCGCACGCGCAGGCGAAGCTGCCGCCCGATGCGCGCATCATCGATGTGAAGGGCGCGACCGTGCTGCCCGGACTCATCGATACCCACGTCCACGTGATCGCGACCGAGGCGCCGCCGTGGCGGATGCGCCGTCCCGACGAGAATCACAACCTGGCGGCGTGGCTTCACGCCGGAATCACCACGGTGTTCGATATGGGCGGGCCTCCCGGCCAGCTCCACAAGCTCCAGGGCGAGCTCGAAAATCAAACGCGCGTGGGGCCGCATCTTGCGCACGCGCACGAGCCCTTTACCGCGCCGGGCGGCCATCCCATTCCCGCGATCAAGGCGCTGCTGCCCTGGCCCGCGGGCTGGTTGCTCGCCCGTCAGGTCAAGACGCTGGCGACCGCGGAGGCGGCGGCAGCGCTGGTCAAGTCGGCCAAGGGGAGCGGCGCGCAGTACATCAAGATCATTCATGACGCCCTGCCGCCCGGCGCGCCGCAGCTCGATCTGATCCGGCTGCGGGCGCTGGTAGAGGCTGCGCATGCCGAGAGGCTGAAGGTCTTTGTGCACATCGGAACCAATCGCGATGCGCTGGATGCAGTGGCTGCGGGCGCTGACCATCTGGCGCACGGTGTGTATCGCGAAGAGGTCAGCGATGAGCTGGTCCGCCAGCTGCGCGAGCATCGGGTGTCTGTGACCTACACCGCGGCTGGCTTTGACAACACCCGGCGCATGGCGCTGGGGGAATTTGCGCCCGACAGCTGGGCACGCGCCACCTCGGATCCAGAGCTGGTGGCGGCGGTGAGCGGCGCTGCGGGAAGCCAATTTGCGCGCACGCCGGTGGTCGGTGAGTTTGCGCGCGGCATCGCATCCGGCGAGCTGCTGCGCCGCAACATCGGCAAGCTGCATGCGGGCGGCGTGGCGGTCTTTGTGGGCACGGACAGTCCGGTGGCAGCAGTGTTTCCCGGCGGCTCCTTTCACGAGGAGCTGGCCATCCTGAACGAGGCCGGCATTCCGGCACCGACGCTGCTGCGCCGCGCCACTTCGGATGCGGCGCGGCTCTTGAGCGAGACTCCGGACTTTGGAGCGCTGGCGATCGGAATGCACGCGGATGTGCTGGTGGTGGCCGGCGATCCGCTGCGCGAGCTGTCGGCGCTGCGCGAGATCCAGCACCTGTTTCTGTCGGGCCGCGAGATACCGCGGCTGGTGAGTCCGAGTCCCTAGGCCCGATTCGCGGAGCTCAGGAAACGATCTCGGGCGTCACGGGCGCGGGCGCGGCCGGGGCACTGGCCTCGGCGGCAAGCAGCTCTTCGAGGACCTGCACGGCGCCGTTGATGCGCAGCATCGTATTGCGCAGCTGCGCCTCTTTTTCGGCCAGCTCGGCCAGCATCTTCTGACCCGTCTCATACTCACTCTTGAGCTGCTGTAGCCGCTGTTCCAGACGATCACGCATGGGGCTTGGGGTCCTTTCTGTTAGGGGCTACCTGAGCATACCCCCAAGCGGCTGCGGACCGACAGCCAAATCCTCCGCTGCCCACACCTCCGGGCATGTGCGAGAAAGGGCGATTCCCGCGCCTGACTTCCCGAAATAATTTCGATGATTTGAGGATTCAGAATCCCTCTCCCACTGGGGCACTCGGGGAGAGGTTAGGTGAGGGGCGGGCGATGCTGCCCTCACCCGGCCCTCCCTGGGGGAGCTGGGGGAGAGGGGAGCGTGGGGGAAAGAGGGCGAGGAGCTAGCCGCTGCGTGGGGCGGGGGACTCGCTGGTGCGGCTCTCTTCGGCGCTGCGGTGCTGCGCTTCAGCGCGCACCAGCGCCAGCTCGGTCTTGAGCAGCGCACCGGCATCGCGCACTGCTTCCTTGAGAAGGCCCAGCGTCGAAAGATTCGCCGGCAGCGGCGCATCGATCTCGTCGATCGGAGCCAGCGCGGTGTCGCTCTCCTGCGCGGGGACGGGAGCCTTGACCAGTGCCGGCTCGCCCGTCACCATGAGCGCCAGATGGTTCACGCTCGCATAGAGCAGGATCCAGTCTTCATAAGGAATGTCGGACTCGTTTATGAGCCGGGTCAGCACGGGAATGTCGTCCTTTGCGCTGCTCCGCTCCCTGACCAGCTCGGCGCTGTCTTCCACCACGGGATCCGCGGGATCAGGCGAGCCCGGGTTTGGCGCCAGCAGCTTCCACAGGCGCGTCACCTGCTCTTCGATGTTCTGCGCCTTGGGATCCTGCGTCATGTAGGCCGACGCCGCCATCATCTCGCGCACCACCGCCGCCCGGATCCGATGCATGCGCTCGGAGACGCCGCGGATGAGCAGATCCGATGGATACAGATAGAGCTCAAATCCCTTGCCCACCAGCCGCCGCGGGTTGTGCTGCACGATCGGATCGAGCGCGCTGCGCGCAAACCACTTGAGCACCCGCAGCGGCGCCTGCATGGCCATGGGAACCGGCTCGTCTGTGACGAGGATTCCGGCGCGATGGCAGGCATCGGCCAGCTGCTGCAAGACCCGCGAATAGGCGTCTTCCTTGACCTGAAGGTAGACGTGATCGTCTTCCCAGCGCCGCGCCATCGAGATGATCTTCACCACAGGCACAACCAGGAACGTGATGAGAAATGAAAGGAAGAGTCCTACGGTCAGCGGAACTCCGGAAAGGATGGTTCGCAGCTTGCTTCCGCGCTGCTTGCGCGACGGCGCGACCCAGGCAATCAGGAACCCGACGAGGATCGGCGTCGCCACCGCGAGCGCGATCCACAGCACGCGCAGGAACGTCTTTCCCAGCCACTCGTGCAGCGGCAGGAAGGCCACTGCCCACGCCGCAGCCTTGGGCAGGAAGCAGCCGACGACCAGCAGCGGCCACAGGATCGACAGGATCAGCGCCACCGAGAGCCCCGTCTGCTTTCTGGCGGGCAGACGTCCAAACAGACCCGCGATCGACCAGCCGAACAGCAGCTGCAAGAGGTCGCCGACCTTTTTGCTGAGCAGGGAAAAAATTGCTGAGATTAGAGCCATGGCTACCCTTCCCGCGTGAGGGATTTTCCGAGGAGACCTGTTCCTCCTGACTCCGATTCACAAGTCGTGCCACCTGGGCTGAGAGCGGATTCTGACGGAATTTCGCGGGGAGGAATCGGAGGGGCGAGCGGATCCGCTCGGAATAAATCGGAGACGCGCGCTCACTGTGTCATGAGCGCGCGGTGGCGAGACTAGTACCGACCGCCGCGCTGGCCGCGCGAGCCTTCGCCCTGGCGCATGTTGCCCTGGTGCTCGTAGTCGTGGCTGGCATAGCCCTGGTCGCCATAGCCCGGATTGCCATACTGCTGGTTTCCGTAGCCCTGGTTGCCCTGGTTGCCATAGCCCTGGTTTCCGTAGCCCTGATGGCCCTGGTTTCCGTAGCCCTGATGGCCCTGGTTTCCGTAGCCCTGGTTTCCGTAGCCCTGATGGCCCTGGTTTCCGTAGCCCTGGTTGCCCTGGTTGCCATAGCCCTGATGGCCCTGGCCGTACTGCTGCGACGAGCCGCGCTGATTCCAGTCGCCGGAGTCGCGGCGGCCGGAGCCCTCGCGATCGGGATTGCCGCGGTTGTAGTTGTCGCCGTAGTAGCCTTCGCGGCTGTAGTTGGGCTCGCGCACCCAGCCCTCGCGGTTGCCTTCGTAGAAGTTGCCTTCGCGGCCGCCGCCGCCCTGGCGCTCGCCGTAGTTGTTGTCACGGCCACCCTGATAGCCGCCGCCCTGATAGCCGCCGCCCTGATAGCCCTCGCGAGCGCTCTGATAGCCGCCGCCCTGATAGCCTTCGCGCTCGCTGCCGTAGCTGCCTTCGCGGCTGCCATGGCCCTCGTGGCCGCCGTAGCCTTCACGGCTACCGTAATTGCGGTTGTCACGTCCCTGATAGTCATTTCGGTTGTGCATTGTCGTTCTCCTTGCTGTGCTTTTGTTTTGGGGATGTGGGGGGATTGTTGTCTTGGCCCTCATCCCTGCTGTTAGATGTCAAGCATCTGTGCCAGCTGCACAGCGTCAAAGAGCACCCCAACCAGCGCCCTCCTCGGATATCGACATAAACCGTCTCACCCGAAGAAAAGCTGCGCTTTGACGCGATATCGCTTGAGTAGAAGGAATATATTCCATCAAACCAAACCGCGCGCACTAGGAAAATTCCGGTTTTTGTGCGCTAAGGTAGTCCCCTAGTCGGATATCACAGCTCAACCAGGACATTCCCCTAGTAACCTACATAGCAAGGAATAAGGATATTCCCCAGCTGGCTATGCGTCTCTTGAATGGGTCTACAGGGATTGCAACATACCGCTGCGGTCAGGGCTTGAGCACGACCTTGATGCAGCCCTCTTCCTTGTTCAGGAACTTCTCGTAGAAGGCGGGCGCTTCGGACAGCGGAGCGCGATGCGTGATGATGTAGGAGGGATCGATCTCGCCGCCTTCGATGCGCTTGAGCAGCGGCTCCATATAGCGCTGCGTGTGCGTCTGGCCCATGCGAAACGTCAGCCCCTTGCTGAAGGCCGCGCCAAAAGGAATCTTGTCGATGACGCCGCCGTACACGCCGGGGATCGAGACGTTTCCGCCCTTGCGGCACGCCTGGATGATCTGCCGCAGCACGTGCGGTCGATCCGTTTCGAGCTTCATGGTGACCTTGGCCCAGTCGTACAGGTTGTCGAGGCTGGTGCCGTGCGCTTCCATGCCCACCGCATCGATGCAGTCGTGCGGACCCAGGCCGCCGGTGCGCCGCTTGAGCTCCTCGACCACATCGTCGACCTCGTGATAGTTGATGACCTCGGCCTTGCCCTGCGTCGCGGCCATGTCCAGGCGCTCTTTTACCTCATCGATGGCGATGACGCGGCTTGCGCCCAGCATGTAGGCGCTGCGGATCGCGAACTGGCCCACGGGACCGCAGCCCCAGACCGCGACCACATCGCCAGAGCGGATCTCGCAGTTCTCGGCCGCCATGTAGCCGGTGGAGAAGATGTCGCCCAGAAACAGAACCTGCTCGTCGCTGATCTCCGGCGGAACCACCAGCGCGCTGACATCTGCGAAGGGCACCCGCACAAGCTCGGCCTGGCCGCCGGCAAAGCCGCCGAACAGGTGCGAGTAGCCAAACAGCCCCGCCGATGAAGAGCCGTAGGCCTTCTCGGCCAGCTTGGCGTTGGGGTTGCTGTTGTGGCACAGCGAAAACATCATCTCATCGCAGAACGTGCACGTTCCGCAGGCGATGTTGAACGGAACAACAACTCGCTCGCCGACCTTGATGCGCTTGATCTCTTTTCCGACCGCCACCACCTCGCCCATGAACTCGTGACCGAGGATGTCGCCCTTTTCCATGGTCGGAATGAGACCGTTGTAAAGGTGCAGATCCGAGCCGCAGATCGCAGTCGAGCTGACTTTGATGATGGCGTCCGTGTCGTCGATAATCTTGGGCTCGGGAACCTCTTCGACCGACACCTTTTTCGTACCCTGCCACGTGACCGCCTTCATCTCAGCCTCCCGCACTCGCCTGCGCTCGATTGAAAAATAGCCGACGCGAAACTGTCTTGAGCTTGGAAGAAAAAGGAAGAAGCGCTACGCAAAGCTACAAAAACTAGGGATCAGCCGCGGCCGGCCAGATGCGCGACAACCTCGACCAGCGTGGCGGGAGCAGCGGGCTTGGCGAGGTGCTGATCGAAGCCTTCACTCAAGGCGCGCTCCGCATCCACGTGGCGCGCAAACGCGGTCAGCGCCAGCGCCGGCACCTTGCCGCCCTGCGCGGGCCGCAGCTTGCGCACGTAGCGGATGAGCGCGAAGCCATCTTCTTCGGGCAGGCCGATATCGCTGACCAGCACATCGGGCACGCGCTGGCGCAGCTGATCTTTGGCTTCGGCAACGCTGCTGGCCTCGCTCACTTCGGCCCCATAGCTCTGCATGGCGAAGCGGATGATCTCGCGCGAGTCGGGATCATCTTCCACCAGCAGGATGCTCAGCCCCGCGAGCTGATTGATCGGAATCAGCGTCGGTGCGCTGACCCTGGCCGGGCTCTTGGGCCGCTCGTTTTTGGCCAGCGGCGCCGTGCGCTGAGGAATCAGCAGCGTCATGGTGGTGCCCTTGTCCATGCCCGGACTTTCGGCTCTCACCGTGCCGCCGTGAAGCTCGATGATCTCGCGCACCAGCGCCAGCCCGAGGCCGAGCCCACCATGGCGGCGCGTCATGGTGCTATCGGCCTGGCGGAAGCGCTCGAACAGGTTGGGCAGAAACTCGGGCGCGATGCCGGCGCCGCTGTCCTTGACCGTGACGCGCACGGACGTGCCTTCGCGCTCCAGCCTCACTTCGATCCAGCCGCCGCTGGGCGTGAACTTGATCGAGTTCTGAAGCAGGTTCCAGATCACCTGCTGAAGCCGGATCGAGTCGCCCTGAACCAGGCTCGCCTCCTTGTCCAGATTCGCCCGCAGGCTGATCCCTTTTTTCGTCGCTGCAAGCTCCACCGAATCGATCGCGGTGAAGATCACCGAGACCAGCTCCACAGGTCGGTAGTCCAGGTTCAGCTTGCCCGACAGAATCCGCGACACATCGAGCAGATCGTTTATGAGCTGCGTCTGCGCGCGCACATTGCGCTCGATGACCTCCAGACCGCGCGCCACCTGCTCTGCGCCCAGCTGCTGCTGCTGAAGCAGCTGCACCCAGCCCGTGATTGCGCTGAGCGGAGTGCGCAGCTCGTGCGAGAGCACCGCCAGGAACTCATCCTTGATCTGATTTGCGTGCTCGGCCTGCTCGCGAATCGCATGCTCGCGGATGAGCAGCTCTTTGCCCAGCCGCTCGGCTTCAATCGCGAGCTCGGCGGCCTTTTCGCTGCCCGTGCGGCAGTGAAGCAGCAGCTGCCCGGGGCGGATCAGGCTGCCCTCCACGCGGCACTCCAGCGGTCCGCTCGCGCGCTGGAACGTGAGCACGCCGCTCACCATCTTGGCGCTGCCGGCGCAGAGCTCCAGATAGCGCTGGACCTTCTCGTCCCCCTCCAGCACAAGGTGGCTCAGTCTCTTTGATTCCGTGTGCCCCAGGAGCTGCTGCGCCGCCTCGTTCATGGCCAGCACAGACCCCTCTGTGGACATCAGGAACATCGCATCCGTCAGCGGCCCGCAAAAACAGAAGAAGCTGTCGATATCGCTGTTCGTGGTCACGGTTTCAACACTCACAGATCAGTGAACGCAGAAGTCCTGTGTACCGAAGAGATGCATCCCCATCCTCGCGCCTGATGGCGAGGTCTGAGGCATCACCTCTTTCTGATCCAATCCCCTGTCTAAACGATAGGACGGAGCCAAAGCCACAGCAAGCACAAGCAGGCTGGGCGGAGATAAAGAGAACCGAGACACACCGTCTCAAGGGAATTCCCGCGCGCGATCCCCACAGTCGCACCCACCTGCCAATTGGTAACCCGGCGAGATTGCGCTCAAGATCGCTGGCGCTCGACTCTGCTGTCTCGTAGATAGGATCTATGGCTCTCGATGCGTTGCTGTTCGATATCGATGGAACGTTGCTCGATACCAACTCGGCTCACGTCGAAGCCTGGCGGCGAGCGTTTGAGGAGTTCGGCTACCGCATCGCGCGCGATCGGATCGAGCTTGAGATTGGAAAAGGCGGCGACAAGCTGGTGCCCGCGATCCTCGGCGAAGAGGTCGACAAGCGCGATGGCGATGCGATGCGCAAGCGCCAGCCCGATGAGTTTGCGCGGCTGGCCAAGTACCGCAGCTTTGCGCCATTCCCATCTGCGATGCGGCTGCTTGATGAAGCGCGCTCGCGCAACCTCAAGATCGCGCTCGCGACCTCCAGCAAGCGGGCGCACCTGCAGGTGCTGACCGAGGCTTCGGGTGTGGATCTGGAGGGCGCCGCGGATCTCATCACCACCTCGGACGATGCCGAGGAGTCCAAGCCCGCGCCGGACATCGTGAGCGCGGCCGTGCACAAGCTCGGGTTATCGCCAGCGCAGTGCGCGATGGTGGGCGACACGCTCTACGACATGCAGTCCGCCAAGCACGCGGGCGTCATCGGCATCGGCCTCCTCACCGGCTATCAGTCGCAGGAGACGCTGCTGCGCAGCGGTGCGCGCGCCGTCTTCAAGGATCCCGCGCATCTGTTGCACGAGCTGACGCAGGCGCTGGAGCTGGCGTCGCCGACCGCAGCGCACCTGACGCAGGAGCTGCTGGAGTCGCTGATGGCCGACGCGCTACAGCTGGCGCGGGAGGCGGCACTGACCGGCGAAGCACCGGTGGGCTGCATCATCGCCGATGGCGATGCGCGCATCATCGCGCGCGGCTTCGAGCAGACCAAGCAGGGTGCGGATCCCACGGCGCATGCCGAGATGCTCGCCTTTGCTGCCGCCGCCGGCTCGCTGACCAGGGGACGCCGCGACCGCATCCTGGTCTGCACGCGCGAGCCCTGCGTCATGTGCACGGGCGCGGCCATGCAGGCCGCCATCGATACCATCGTATATGGCATGCCGGCCCCAGCCGACAGCGGCACCGGCCGCGTGGTGCCGCCCGAGACCGCAGACAGCCAGATGCCGCGCATTGTGGGCGGTGTGCTGGAAAAGGACTGTAGCCGCCTCTTTCGCGAGCTGACCCAGGGCAAGTCCTAAGTGTGCCCGCACCTCCCGACACTTCGTTACACCCTGTAACGAATTAGCAGAATCCCAGCAATTACATCATCTACGCTGCACCACCGACGGTCTCAACGCGGGATTGGCCGAGTGTGTGTGGCTTTTTCGCTCAGCTGAGCGTTGGGTCCCCAGTCTGTGCAGAATTGTGCATGAACGCTTCACTGCAAGGGTTGGCACTTCGCTTGCCAGGGCAGAAGTCAACCGCACTTGCATCGCGATCGAACTGAGAGGCGTCCATGGTTTCCCCTTGCACCGCAGCCAGCCCCAAATCGACATCGACCTCCAAAGAGCGCTTCCAGGCCGCTTTTGTCGACGGCCGGGGGCGAGTCTGCTCCCTGGAACAGGTGCGCGGTCGGCCGGTGATCGTCGCGCTGGATCCCGCGGAGTTCGACAGCACTCACGCCGCCGAGCTGCGCCCGGAGCTGCGCGGCCTTGGCAGCGCGCTCATCGTGCTGGGACGCAGTCAGCTCTGGCTGGTCGAGCCCGATGATGCGCCCGAGCTGCTGACTGCGCGCGATCCCGCGGCGCTCGATACGCTGCGCATCCGGCTCGGTGGGCGCGAGCGGCTCTCCATGTTCGTCTTTGACGGCGGGCGCATCAGCTGGAGCTTTCGCGATGAGACCGGCGCGCTGCGGCTGCTCGATGCGCTGGGCCGCGCCGCCACCCATCGGGCGCACAGCTCCACCCTTCACATCAGCCGCCGCGAGCTCCTGGTTGCATCGCTGTCCGCGGCGCTGACCATGGCCATCTTTGAGCGCCAGAGCCTGGCCCGCAGCGCGCCGCCGCGCACGACCACGGTCTCGCCCACGCAGGTCACGCTGGAAGTAAACGGCACCTCGCACACGCTGGAGCTGGAGCCGCGCGTGACGCTGCTGGATGCGCTGCGCGAGAACCTGAAGCTCACCGGCACCAAGAAGGGCTGCGATCACGGGCAGTGCGGGGCGTGCACAGTGCTTGTGGACGGGCGGCGGATCAATGCCTGCTTGACGCTGGCGATCATGCACGAAGGGGCCAAGGTGACGACCATCGAAGGGCTGGGCACGCTGAACAAGCTCCACCCGATGCAGGAGGCGTTCCTTCATCACGACGCCTTCCAGTGCGGCTACTGCACGCCGGGACAGATCGTCTCTGCGGTGGCACTGGTGGTCGAAGGCCGGGCGCGCAACGCCGAGCAGATTCGCGAACAGATGAGCGGCAACCTCTGTCGCTGCGGCGCCTATCCCAACATCGTTGCTGCCATTGCTGAAGTGCAAAAGGTCTGACATGCATCCGATCCGCTACTGTCGAGTCGATAGTGAACAGGCCGCGATCCAGGCCGGGCACGAAGCCGGCGCCATGTTCATTGCGGGCGGAACCTCGCTCATCGATGTCATGAAGCTCGAAGCCGTGACCCCAGCCGCGCTGGTGGATGTCACGTCGCTGCCGCTGGCCATGGTCGAGCGCATCCAGGGCGGCGGCGTGCGCGTCGGGGCCATGGTGCGCAACAGCGATCTTGCCTATCACGAGCTCATCACCAGCGAGTATCCGCTGCTGTCCGAAGCGCTGCTCTCGGGTGCGAGTCCGCAGGTGCGCAACATGGCGACCGTGGGCGGCAACCTGCTTCAGCGCACGCGCTGCTATTACTTTCGCGATCCCGGCTCGCCCTGCAACAAGCGCGAAGCGGGCAGCGGCTGCTCTGCCATTGCGGGCCAGCAGCGCATCCACGCTATCCTCGGGAGCAGCGACCGCTGCATCGCCGTGCATCCATCGGATATGTGCGTGGCCCTGGCCGCGCTCGATGCGACCGTACACAGCCACGGGCCGCGCGGCGAGCGCACCACGCCCTTCGCCGACTTCCACGTTGTTCCGGGCGAGCATCCCGAGCGCGAGAGCATCCTGGAGCCGGGCGAGCTGATCACCGCGATCGCGCTGCCGAGCCGCAAGGGCTTCGTGCAGTCGCACTACATCAAGGTCCGCGATCGCGCGTCGTTCGCGTTCGCGCTGGCCTCGGCAGCGGCGGTGCTGCGGCTGGAGCAGGGGGTCATCCGCGAGGCGCGCATTGCGCTGGGCGGCGTGGCCACCAAGCCGTGGCGCGCGACCGAGTCCGAGGCGATCCTGGTCGGAAGCAAGCCGAGCGCAGAGCTCTATCAGCGCGCAGCAGCGGCAGCGGTGAAGCGCGCCCACACCTACCCACACAACTCCTTCAAAGTTGAGCTCATCAAGCGCACGATCGTTCGCGCACTTGAGAGCATCCGTACCTGAGCTTGATGAGGCTGATATGACCGAGACGCCAGAGGTGCCCAATCTGAAAGCGCGCGGCGAGCCGCTCACGCGCGTGGACGGCAAGCTGAAGGTGACCGGCGGCGCCCAGTATGCGGTGGAGATCCCGTCGAGCCGGATTGCGTACGCCGCGCTGGTCATGAGCACGATCGCGCGCGGTCGCATCACCGGGATCGACACCGCGCAGGCCGATCGCGAGCCGGGCGTGCTGGCCATCATGACGCACCTGAACGCGCCCAAGCTGCCGGCGCAGCCGACGGTGAAGAATCGCGTCTCGGTCACGGATCGGGCGCTTCAGATCTTGCAGGGCGATCAGGTGCACTACTGGAATCAGCCGATCGGCGTGGTGGTCGCCGACACGCTGGAGCGGGCGCAGCGCGCAGCGCGCCTGGTTCAGGCAGGCGTGCGCTATGCGCGCGAAGCCAGCCAGACCCAGCTGCCCAGGCGCTCGGGCGCAAGCGGTGAAAAGCCGGCGCCGCCCCCCAAAGGCGGACCGTCGGGGGGCACTCCCGCCGAGTACGCGCGCGGCAACCTGGACGCGGGGCTGCGCGCTGCCGAGGTGCGCATCGATCAGACCTACACCACGCCGTTCGAGCACCACAATCCGATGGAGATGCACGCCACCACCGCGGTGTGGCAGGGTCCGAATCACCTCACGATCTACGACTCGACGCAGGGCATCTTCGAGGTGCGGCGCAAGGTCGCGGTGTCGCTGGGTCTGCCCAAGGAAAACGTCCGCGTGATCTCGCACTTTGTCGGCGGCGGCTTTGGCTCCAAGGGCTCGGTCTGGTCGCACGTGATCCTGGCGGCGCTGGCGGCGCAGAAGGTCGGCAGGCCGGTGCGGCTGATGGTGACGCGGCCGCAGATGTTCGGCCCCGTGGGTGGACGTCCACCGACGGAACAGCACCTCGTGCTGGGCGCGCGCAAGGATGGAACGCTCACCGCGATTCAGCACGACAGCACCTCCAGCACGTCGCGCTTCGATGAGTTTATCGAGCACACCACCGCGCCCACGCGCGCGCTCTATGAGTGCCCGAACATGGTCACGCGCGAGCGGCTGGTGCGCCTGGATACTGGCACGCCGCAGTTTCAGCGCGCCCCCGGCGAGGCCACCGGCAACTTTGCGCTGGAATCGGCGATGGATGAGCTCAGCTATGCGCTGGGCGTGGATCCCGTTGCGTTGCGCCTGAAAAACTATGCGGTGCAGGATCCGGAGAGCGGTCGGCCCTGGTCCTCCAAGTCGCTGCGCGCCTGCTACGAGCAGGCCGCGACGCGGTTTGGCTGGGCGCAGCGCAATCCCAAGCCGGGCTCCATGCGCGATGGCAATGTGCGGATAGGCTGGGGCATGGCCACCTCCACCTACCCTGCGCACGTCTGGCCGGCGTCGGCCGAAGTGACGCTGCTTCCCGACGGCACGGCCCAGGTGCGGGCCGGCACCCAGGACATTGGCACCGGCACCTATACAGTGATGACGCAGCTCGCGGCCGAGACGCTCGGGCTGCCGATCGAGCGCGTGCACTTTGATCTGGGCGACACCGACATGCCGCCGGCCGGCGGCTCCGGCGGATCGACCACAGCGGCCAGCGTGGGCTCGGCGGTGCGCATGGCCTGTGTGGAGCTGCGGCAAAAGCTCGCGGAGCTGGGCAGCGCCCAATTGGAGAAGATGGATCAGAAGGCCATCGCCGAGCTGCTTGCGCGCCACAAGCTCGACAAGCTGCACGTGAAGTACGAGGCGAAAAAAGGCGCAGAGCACGACAAGCATGCCGGCCGCTCATTCGGGGCGCAGCTCGTCGAGGTGCGCGTCGATCGCGACCTGGGCATGGTGCGCGTGAGCCGCATCGTCGCAGCGTTCGCGTGCGGGCGCATCCTCAACGAGAAGACCGCGCGCAGTCAGTATATGGGCGGCATTGTCTGGGGCATCGGAATGGGCCTGCTGGAAGACACGCGCTACGATCAGAAGCTCGGCCGAATTGTGAACAACGACCTCAGCGAGTATCTGGTTCCGGTGAACCTGGATGTGCCGGCCATGGACATCATCTTCGTCGAAGAAAACGATCCGCACATCAACGAGATCGGCGTCAAAGGCATTGGCGAGATCGGCATCACCGGCACTGCGGCCGCCATCGCCAACGCCGTCTATCACGCCACCGGCAAGCGCATCCGCGAGCTGCCCATCACGCTCGACAAGCTCCTGTAGGCAGCGAGACCACGACCTCGCTGCCCTGCCCGCTGCCCTCGCTGCGGACGCTCACGCTCCCGCCGTGCAGCTCGATGAAGGTGCGCACCAGGCTGAGCCCGATTCCCAGGCCGCCGCCGGCCGGCGCCGGGTTCGAAGCCGGTGCCAGCAAGCGATCGCCGTGCACGAACAGCTCGAAGATGCGCGGCAACAGATCCTTATCGATGCCAATGCCGTTGTCGCGGATGCGCACCACGGCCTCCTGCTTGTCCGCGCTCTCAGCGCTGGGCATCACCTCCAGCTGCACCTCGATGCGGCCGCCGTTGGGCGTGTACTTGCCGGCGTTGCTCAGGATGTTGCCAAAGGCCTGCTCCAGCCGCGCCGCGTCGCCCTCCACCAGCACCGGCGTCGCGGGCACGCGCAGCGTCAGGCTGTGCCCGTTGGCTTCGAAGCTCGGACGACTGACCTCGACCGTGCGCTCCAGGACCTGGCGCAGATCGAGGGTCCTGGTCCGCAGCGTCACCTCGCCGCGCGTCACGTACGCGGCATCCAGAAGATCGCTGACCAGGTGCGCGATGTTGTGCACCTGCCGCTCAATGAGCGCCCGTGCCCTGAGGCTAAGCGCCTCATCGATGTTCGGCGTGGCGAGCAGCTGAACGCCATATAGCAGGGGCGTTATCGGATTGCGCAGCTCATGCGCGAGCATGGCCAGGAACTCATTTTTTTGTCGATCCGCGTCGGCCAGCTCTTCGACGCGCGCGCGCAGGCTGTCCTCCAGCCGCTTGCGCAGCGTGACGTCGTGATCGGTTTCGAGCACCAGCCAGCTCTCGCTCTCGCGGATCAGGACCTGGATGCTCTCGACGAAGATCTCGGTGCCGCTCTTGGTCTGGTAGGTGTGTTCGCCGCTCCAGTGGCCGCGCCGCTCCAGCGCCACCAGCGACAGCTTCGGATCCTGCGTGTGCAGCAGCTCGTGACACGAGCTTCCCACTGCCTCGTCGGCGGAATAGCCGTAGAGTCGGGCGGCGCCGGCGTTCCAGTAGGCAATCTTGCCCGTGTCGATATCCCAGGCAAAGATCGCCTCGTGCACCTGCTCCAGCATGCGTGCCTGCCGCACTTGCAGCGCCTGCCCGCGCTTGAGCATGTTGATATCGACCAGAACAATCACCGCCCCATCGGTCTTGTTGTCGAGCGTCACATACGGTCGCACGCGCAAGAGGTACCAGTGGCCGCTGCGATCCTGCACCTCCATCTCCTGCGGCTTGATCGCGCCGATCACCTCGTTCAGGATCTGCGCCAGATCCGGACAGTCGAGGTTGAGCTTGATGTCGCCGAGCAGCCGCCCGACATCGGTCGGGATCAGGTTGAAGGCCTTTTCCGCCAGCGGGGTAAAGCGGCGGATGCGCAGGTCGTTCCACACCATGACCACCGCCATCTGAACGCTGTTGAACAGGTTGTTCAGATCGTCGTTGGCACGGTTGAGCTCCTCGTTGCGCAGCCGCAGCTCTTCGTTGACTGTGGTCAGCTCCTCGTTGCTCGACTGCACCTCTTCCTTGGAGGTCTCAAGCTCCTCATTGATGCTCTGGAGCTCCTCGTTGGTCGACTGCACCTCTTCGTTTTCGGACTGAAGCTCGCTGTCGGCCGCTTCAAACTCCTCGATCACGGCCTGCAAGTACTCGCGCGTCGCCTCCAGCTCCTGGGTCAGGCGCTGCGACTGCTCGTGCGCGGCGGCGATGGCGCTGGAGCCCTCGGTGGGCTCGGACAGGCCTCCCCCTTCACCGGGCAGGTCGCGCACGGGCTCGAACAGCACCCAATACCAGCGCTCCTGGCTGCCGCGCGGATGAACCGGCAGGATGCACAGCCCGATGTGATGCAGGCCGCCATTTGACCGCACCTGGATGTTGTCTGCACGCACCGTTCCATGGCCCTGCTGCGCCTGCATGAGCGCGCTGCGCAGCGGCACGAGCAGCCCCTCGCGCGCCATCTTGAGCAGGTTCAGGTTCGCCTTGCCCGGCGCCAGCGTCAGGTAAAGACCCGTATCCCCGCGAAACTGGAGCACATCGGCATCGCTGTTGATGAGCACACCGGGTGGAATGTATTTGCTCAGGAGTACGCGCTCGGCCTCGCGCTGAAGCTCGGCCTGAAGCTCGCGCGCCATCTCCTGCTTCTTGAGCTCGAACCGCTCCGGGCGCCTGCCCGTCTGCACGGCCATGGGCAGGCTGGCATGGATGCCGGCAGGGACCAGCCGCTTGGAATAGATCTTGTGCTTGGCATCCTCGACATCGAACAGCTCGCGCTGCTGCGTGATGGTCTCGGACTGACCCAGAAAAAGGAATCCCGAGGGCTTGAGCGCATAGTTCAGGATCGCGAGCAGCCGCTTCTGGAGCCTTGCGTCCAGATAGATGAGCAGGTTGCGGCACGTGACCAGATCGATGCGCGCAAACGGCGGATCCGTGAGCACGTTGTGGCGGGCAAAGATGCACTTTTCGCGAATGGGCTTGCTGACGCAGTATCCGCCGTCGGCCTCGCGAAAGAAGCGCTGCAAGCGCTGCGGCGAGACATCCTCGGCGATGCTCTTGGGATACCAGCCCTTGCGCGCCCGCTCGATCGAGCTGTTGTTCAAGTCGGTTGCATACACGGTGATGCGATTCGACTGCCCCTGCTCTTCTGCGTATTCGGTCAGCGCAATCGCCAGCGAATAGGCCTCCTCGCCGGTTGAGCAGCCCAGCACCCAGATGCGCACCGCGGCATCGTGAGCGCGCTCCGCGAAGATCAGCGGAAACACCCGCTCGCGCAGCGCCTCAAAGCACTCGGGATTGCGGAAGAAGTTGGTCACACTGATGAGCACATCCTGATAAAGCGCCTCGACCTCCTGCGGATTTTTTTCCAGAAAGTCCGTGTACTCCGTGAGCGTGGAGAAGGTGCGCAGCGCCATGCGGCGACGGATGCGGCGATACAGCGTATTGGGCTTGTACTGCGTAAAGTCGACACCCAGATCGCGGCGCATGATGGCCAGCACCCGGTCGAGCTTGTCGGTCCGCAGGGCCAGATCTTCGCCCTGAAGCGCGACATAGGAGTGGCGAGCAAAGCGCGCGAGCTCCGCTGCGATCTCCTCCGGCGGCAGGATGAAGTCAACGCAGCCGCTCTCGATCGCGCTCGACGGCATGCCCCGGTAGCTTGCCGACGCATCCTGCGCAAAGGTGATGCCGCCCGCAGCCTTGATCGCTTGCAGCCCGTGCGTACCGTCGGAAGCAGTGCCGGAAAACACCACTCCGATGGCCTGGCAGCCGTGACTCTCGGCCAGCGCAGTGAAGAACATATCGATGGGATGGTGCACGCCGGGCGGGCGCGGGTTCAGGCTCAGCATGCCATCGGTGATCACCATCTCGCGATTCGGCGGAATCACGTAGATGTGGTTGGGCTTGATGTGCGGCTGATCGTGCACCTCCACCACCGGCATCGACGTGGCGCGCGACAGCAGCTCCGCCAGCATGCTCTCGTGGGTCGGCGCCAGGTGCTGCACCACCACGAACGTCAGGCCGGTATCCGGCGGCAGCGCCCGAAACAGCGACAGATAGGCCTGCAGGCCGCCGGCAGAAGCGCCCAGGCCCACCACCGCAGCTGGCTTGGCGCCATCGGCCTCTGCTGCTGAACCCGAGCCACTTCCCGAGTCAGCCCCGGTCTCTTGCTCCGCCGCTGCGGAGGCGTCGGGGTTCGAGGGACTCGTTGGATTGTTCATGAAATTCTCCGGCTCTGCCTTGCACAGAGACAAGCGAGCTCTGCGCGGCTCAGGACCTGTTTCCTATTGCATACATGGATGCAAAGCGCGCAGGAAGTAGGGAAAACTCTCAGGCCGGATTTTGCCGTGAGAACAGTGCAAGAGACTCGGTACGGAAGGGCTTCAGCGACGGGGGGATCGGGCTCGCCGGCCTGTCGTCAGCTCAGGGGCAGGATCTGGAACGTGATGTCGCTGCCGACCACCAGCGCATGATCCGCGGGAATCTGCTTCCAGCCCGCGGCGGTCGCGCTCTGCGGATCGGTGCCCGGATGGCCCATGGCCCACACGCCGCGGTAGCTCTCGCTGCGCGCATCGCCCTCGCCCAGCGCCACGCCGGCCAGGGGGCGATACCAGATGGCGGGGCCGCCGTGCTGCGCCACGACCAGCCAGTCGCCGTTGGTCATGGTCATGGTCAGCGGACTCGCCGTCGCCTGGGCACCGGCGCCGGGGCCCGCAACCGCGTGCAGCACCTCGGCCAGCGCCGCCACCGCCACCTCGGGCGGAACGCCGGCATCCTGAAGGTACTCGGGGGCGGCCTGGTGCAGGCGCGCGCAGACCAGATGCAGCAGCCGCTCGCCGGCGCTGTGGTCGCGCAGGTTGTAGTGCAGGAAGGCCGGCAGCGCCTGCGTCAGCTCCGACTGCTGCACGTCGAGCCGCGGCACTTCGCCGTGCAGGCCCAGAAGATAGGGACCGTAGCGGTACGGCGGCACGCTGGGCGCTCCGGGGGCAGCCACCTGCGCCAGCACCACATCCGCCCGCAGGCCCTTGAGCGCCGCCAGCCCCTGCACCGGACTGGCCGCGAAGCGCTGCACCTGCGGCTGGCCACCGATGTAGTAGCCGACGCCCCAGCGCGCCTTGGGCGTGATGTCCCGGCTGCCCGACTGCCCCGGCTGACCGCTCTGATCCGGGGCTGCGTCGGCAGCCAGATCCTCGTCAGAGACCTCGGGAAACAGGACGCTGCGCTCCGACAAGGCGGCCGCGCGCAGCCGCTCCGGCTCATTGGCGCGATAAGCAATCAAACGGTTCATCACGATGATCTCCTGTCGAGATCAGTGTAAACCGATCGCCGCCCCCGCAGCACCGCCTACTTTTCGCACGCGGGCTTAAATTTAATCGAGGCCCATGGCGACCTGCACCGCGTCGCCAAGCTCCTTTTTCAGGTAGGCCTTGAGGCGGCTCAGCAGGCGGGCTTCGATCTGGCGGGCGCGCTCGCGGCTGATGCCGTAGCGCTCGCCGACCTCTTGCAGCGTCAGGGGCTGGTCGGCCATCAGGCGGTCGTGAAACAGCGTCTGCTCGCGCCCCTTGAGCGTCGACTCGAACGCCTCCAGCTTCGAGCGGAGCAGGCCGCGGAACTCCTCACTCTCGGCCGACACGTCGGGACGCGAGGCGCCGGGCGACTCCAGAAGATCGATCTGCGACCGACCGCCCTCGTCGTCGCGGCCGACCGGCGCATCCAGCGAGGTCTCGCTCGCGGCCAGCCGCTGCTGCATGTCGGTGACCTCCTGCTCCGGCACATTCAGCCGCTCGGACAGGAGCTTCGCCGTCGGTGCGAAGCCTGCGTTCTCCAGCTTTTCGCGCTCTTTGCTCAGGTTGAAAAACAGCTTGCGCTGCGCCTGCGTCGTCCCGATCTTGACCAGCCGCCAGTTGTTCAGGATGAACTTGAGCATGTACGCGCGAATCCACCACGCGGCGTACGAAGACAGCTTCACCCCGCGATAGGGGTCGTACTTCTGGACCGCCTGAAGCAGGCCCAGGTTGCCCTCCTGCACCAGATCCAGCAGGTTGCGATAGGCGCGGCGGTACTCGTGAGCAATCTTGACGACGAGCCGCAGGTTGGCCGTGATCAGCCGGCGCGCGATCTTGGCGTCCTTGGTCTTGGAGAACTCGACGGCCAGGTCGTGCTCCTCCTCGCGCGAGAGCAGCGGATAGCGCCGGATCTCGTGCATGTACGCCGTCAGCGGATCGCTCTTGACCAGCGACGAGCTGCTGCGGCCTTCCGGCACCGCGTCCAGGTGCAGGTCGGCGTGGCCGTCGGCGGGCAGCACGTCGTCGCTCAGATCCGGATCGATGGGCAGCCCGTGACCGTCGCCGCCCAGCTCGCCGAGCTCTGCGGGCTCCGCATCGTCGGCAGGTTCGGCAGCCTCGTCCACTACCTCTGCTGTTGGACTGGCTTCATTGGCCGCACTGGCTCCGTCGGCAGCAGCCGAGGCATGGGCGCTGCGATTGCGCGCAGCCCCCGGAGAACGGCGACGAGGAGAGGAGGATGTCGTGGGATTCTTCGCCATGCGAGAGGGCCGACCCTGGGGGTCGGTTCCGGTCCATGATAAGCACACGCCACCCCGCGTGCAGCACTAATCGCCCCTCCCCCCCGGATAAACCACATTTCTTCCTGGCTAGTTACGGCCCAATGGCTGGGGGACCTTCCGGGGCGTCTATCTCTGCTTGGCTGGCCTGGCCGAGGAGCTGGGCGACGGCTTGCTCAGCAGGTTGTAGACGGCCGAGCACAGCGCCTCCTGGTGGTGGCGCTGGCTGGAGCTGGCGTTGTGGGTTGCGCGCAGCAGGCGGTTCGACTGCTTCAGGAACTGCTCCAGCGGCACGAACGAGACGGCGTGGGGCGGCTTTGCGTCCGGCGGATCCGGCACGCAGCGCTCGGCGGTGTCCAGGGCGTGGGCGTTTCGGCAGGCGATGGGGCGCACCGCGTAGATGCTGCACATGCCGTCGTGGTTGAAGGCGCACAGCGCCTGCTTGCGCCAGACCTTCATGTGCAGCGCGTCGTACTCGGCCTGCTTGCCGTCGCGAAACAGCTTGGGCAGCTGCTCGACATCCTCGCCCAGGCGCTCGCGCCACGCCGGGTAGGCGGCCAGGAAGCGCGCCCGCGCCTCGGCATTTTCGGGCTCGTCCAGCCAGCGGGCAATGCGCAGCGCCTCGGGCAGATAGACCACCACCACGATGGTGCAGCAGCCGTTGCAGCCGGCAGAGCAGGCCATCTGCATGCCCTGGGCCTGGGCCAGTGCAGCGCGCTCGGCACAGCCCTCGTCAAACTCGTCGGCCAGCGCTTCGGCGATGGCGACCGCGTCGTCTGAGGTCACGTAGCCGGGAAAGCGCCGCGCGCCGATCGCGTAGCGTTCATCTGATCCCAGCTGGCTGACCAGATAGGCGAGCCGGTCTTCTCTGCTCATTTTTACATCTTACCAAATAGATACGCATAATCAGATAAACTGAGACCGAGCATTCCCCCGCATGCACCCACATCCACGCCCCCAGGGGGGCACAGAGCAACGAGGACGATTCCATGTCGACCATCTATATTGATCCCTCTCGCGGACGCTTCTTTCTGGTGCCTCCCGAAGCTGACTCCGCGCTGCCGGCCGGCGAGCTCACGCTGCGCACGCTGACCGGAAAGACGCGCAATGTGTCGGAGGCCGCGGTCGCCACCTACCAGCTGACCGAGGATGCCGCCAAGGCCTACGTTCAGGAGAAGATGGAGGCGGTCCAGGCCGTCATCGGGGATCTTCAGACCAGCCTGACCACGCTGCTCACGGACTTTGCCAAGGCCGCCAATCCCGAGGGGCGCCTGGCCAAGCTGCTGGCCGCGCTCAACGTATCGCTGACGGATCTGCAGAAGGACGCGGCGGGCACCGTGGCCACGATCAAGGAGCGGCTGATGTCGATGAACATCGACAAGGTCAAGGAGCTGGCCAAGGCCGCACGCGGCGAGTAGCGAAGCGCGCTGTCAAAGACTGGGAAGGCCGCTCTTGCTTGCCCAGTCTTTGACCTCTGCCAGCTCGTGGCGCGACGTGCGCCCCGACTTTTCGTAGATGAGCAGAGCGCTGGCCGTGAGCTCCTGAATGCGCTCGCGGCTGCGCTTCCTGTCGACCGTCCACAGCACCTTGGCCAGCACGAACTGACTGCGCGCCAGCGCCGTGGGGCTGGTGTCCGGCGCCGAGTTGAGCTTCAGTGCATCCTCCAGCAGCGGCAGCGCCTGCTTGCCCTTGCCCAGACCGAGCAGACTCTCGCCCAACCCCACCAGCGACGCGGCATACGAGCAGCGCCGCTTCTGACAGATGTCCACGGCCTTCTGATAGAGCGGCACCGCCTCGGCCAGGCGCCCCTGCCGGCTCAGCACCCAGGCCAGCTGGCTGCTCGCGCCCGCCATCTTTGCATGATCATCGGAGCCCGTGGCCTGGCGCTGAATCTTCAGCGCCCGCTGCGCCTGCTGCGTCGCCGCCGCAAAGTCCTTCCGCCTCACGTTCAGCCCGACCAGACTGTTCAGCGTGTTCAAGAGGCGCGGATGGCTCGGCCCGAAGGTGTGCTCCTCCATCTGAAGCGCGCGCTCATAGGACTTCTTGGCCTCTTCATATTTATCTTCGGCTTCAAAGATGCGGCCGATGTTGGAGATCGTCGCGGCCACGCTCTCGTGCTGCGAACCGCGGCTGCGCTCGTCGAAGGTCAGCACCTGTTCGTACAGAGCCCGCGCCTCGGTCAGGCGATCCTGCCGCTTGTAGACAACGGCCAGGTTGGCCAGGATGCCGAACTCGCGCGGATGGCCGGGCGGATACAGCTGGCGCTGCACCTCCAGCGCCTGCTTGCACTCCTTTTCCGCCAGCGCCAGCTTCACCGGCTCTGTGGAGTGATGAATGCGGCACGCGATAAACAGCATCCTGCGCTTGATCTTCAGCTTGATGCGCTCGCTGCTCACCACGTTTGCGAGCTCCGCATCTGCAAGCTGTCCCCAGCGAAAGGCCTCCTCGGGATGGCCCAGCTTGGTGCCGGCCAGCGACATCAGATCGAGCAGCCGCAGCACCGCGCTGCGGCGGTCGCCGCCCTGCGTGCTCAGGAGCAGCGATTCGAAGTAATTCTTTCCCGCGCTGTCGTACTCGCTGTTGTCCGATTCGCTGCCTGCCAGCAGCGCCTTCGCGTCGGCAATCACCGGCGCCTGACCGAGCTTGAGCGCAGTATCCAGGGTCTTTTTCGCCAGCTCGCGCTGCTCGACATAGCGACCAAACTCGCCGGTGAGCCGGATGCGCATCATCTGGCGATACAGATCATCGATCTGCGCGCGCAGCTCCTTTTTCTCGGGCGCCAGCGAGCCGAGCAGGATCCGATCTTCGCACTCATCGAGCTCTTCGAGGTTGCTGCTGAGCTCCGTGGCCTGCGTAAACATCGCCGCATCCGCCTTGAGTAGCATGTCCCCGAGCACACCGATGCTGTGCAGCCGGCGGTCAAGACAGCTCAAGCTCCGCTCCAGCAGCGCTGGCGGCAGCTCCTGCCGCTCAAACGCGGCCCGACACTGCCGGTCGCGCACGGCCTGCCATTTCTCAAGATGGCCATCGATATTCTGCTGCACCCGCTGCCACGTATCTTGCGTGTCCTGGGTGTCGGCGTGGCCGCTCTTGAGCAGCGCTGCGAGCACCGCCTGCTTGCGCTCGGCGCCCCAGACACTCTTGAGGCTCTGCGCAGCGTTTGCGCACTGATACGCCTGAAGCCGCTTGTGCGCGCGCAAGAGCGCCAGGCTCAGCCCGGCCAGGAACACCAGGGTAATGAGGGCCGCGATGCCGCCCAGCCAGCGGCGGCGCGCGCGCCGATTTTCCAGCGACAGATCCGCCAGCAGCGCAGCCATGGTCGGAGGGCGCTTGTTGGGCTCAACGCTGAGGCCGCGCAGCAGCGCACTGCGCAGCCACTTGGGGACCCGCTTGTCCGCTGGCGGCGGCTGCATGATCCCCGAGATCACGTTGTAGCAGCGGTCGCCGATCGACGTGCCCGCAAACGGCGAGACGCCGAATAAAGATTCATAAAGAGCGACGCAGAAGCTGAACAGATCCGTTCGCTGATCAGTCGCCTGATTCATGAACTGTTCCGGGGCCATGTAGCGCGGCGTTCCCATGAGCGCCCCGGCCTGCGTCATCGGCTGGCTGAGCGGCTGGCTGCTCAGCAGATTGATCCCCGGCGGCAGACCCAGCGATGCCAGTCGCACTTCGACGCTGGAGCTCGGCTGCCGCGGCCCCTTGCCAGCGCTGGCCTCGCCATTTTCCTGCGGCGCTCCGATGTCGCGCACCAAGCCAAAATCGGTCACGCGCACGCGCCCATCCTTGCCAATGAGCACGTTGTCGGGCTTGAAGTCGCGATGCACCAGACCCGCGGCGTGCGCAGCGGCAAGGCCCCGTCCCGCCAGCGTGAACATGGTCAGGATCTCTTCTTGCGAGTGCGGCTCTTTCAGCCAGTCGCCCAGCGTGCCGCCATCGATGAACTCCATCGCCACGAAGATCTGATCAAAGGCGGTGCCGACGTCGAATACCAGGATCACGTTGGGATGCGACAGCCGCGCCATCGCCTGCGCCTCGCGCAGCAGCCGCATGCGCCCCTGCGTGTCGCCGGCCGCTGCCGAGCCCGCAGCGCCGCGCAGCAGCTTGATGGCGATGTTGCGGCCGAGCTCGGGATCATACGCCGCGTAGACCACGCCCATTCCGCCAGCGCCGAGGCGGCTCAGCACCAGGTAGCGGTCGATGGTGGCGCCGGGCGGCAGGTCCTCGCTGCTCGTCGGCTCAGCCGCGGAGCCTGCGGGGCCGATGGTGCGGTCCTCGGGCGCAGATTGGCGAATGCTCATCGGTCGGGATCAGCTTATCACGTTCCCGACTCGGGAATCACCCCTGCGCCCCGGGCCTGCGGGCGGGCGCTACTTGACGCGGCGCATGGTGGAGAGGCGGAAGACGCCGGGCACGTCCGCGTGCGACTTCACGAAGCGCTGAAACGCAGGCGTATCCGCGGTGATGAGGATGTTGTCCGCGGGGAAGCGGGCGGCGGCCAGCGGCGGCGTCTTGTCGCTCAAGGACTTCTTCATCCAGTCCAGATCCAGGTTCCAGAACTTCAGGGCGTCGCCTGCAACTTCATAGCGCAGGATGAGGTGCGCTGGAATGAACAGCGGACCCCAGGTCTCATCGATCTGCTTGCGATCCTTGGCCATCGGAAAGATGTCTGCGTAGCGGTAGTTGTCGAGCTTGAGCAGATGCACTTCGCAGTCGATGCGCTGGGGCTTTGCGGGATCGTTGTTCTTGATGGTCAGGCGATAGGCGCTGCCATCGCGGCTCACTGTGTAGGTATCGGGCCCCTTGTCATCGACTCCCTTCCAGGTGCCGATCACCGACGGATCCGCAGTCTCCGTTTCCGGAGAATACAGCGGATGCAGCGAGGGCGTGCCGCAACCCCCAAGCACAAGGGCCAAGACAACCATCGCCAAGCAGAGTGATCGGAACATGGGAATCCTCATCAAAATGCAGCGCGAATCCGCTGCTTCATGGCGTCGAGCGGGAAGTGCTTGCCGGGGCACTCCTTGGGACCCTGGCCGATGGCGGCGCGCGCCTCATCGTGACCCAGGAGCTTTACGTTCTTGGGGGACAGCTCAAGCTGGCGCAGCAGCGCGATGCACACCGCGACTCCGGCCTCGACCTGCGCATCGGTGAGCCCTTCAAAGCGGAAGTCGCCGATGAAGGCCACGCCGTAGCCGCTCTGGTTGAAGCCGCGGGCGTGCGCGCCGCAGGCGTGCAGCGGCAGCATCTGGTGGATGGTGCCATCGGGTGCGATAAGGAAGGTGTAGGGAACAAAGGCGCGGCTCGCCATGTCGGCCGGCACGCCTTCGCTCTTCCACTTCTCGATCGTCGGGCGCTTCGAATCGTAAGTACCGTCGAGCGTGACGGTGGCGACGCCTTCGGGATGCGCGGTGAAGAAGTGGATGATGCCCTCGACATCCCCGCCTTCGCTGCCCAGCCGCTCCTCGGGAGGCAGCGTCGCAGCGTCCTCGGGCGAGAGCGGACTCTGCGCCTCGCCGATGCGGTGCAGCACCACGGCCTGACAGCCCGCGTCGTGCGCGGGGCGATGCTGCGCCCCCGGCGAGTGTCCGGTGCGATCGAGAAGCTGCCCATTCCAAAGGTCGGAGACAGTGGAAATGTCGAGGAGCGCAGTGGCCATTGCTCCATATTAACAGGCTATTTGGCCCGACTATATAGCTCTTGATAAGCAGGACTTTGGGAGGCCGCTATGGCCATGTGTGCCAAGAATTCTGGGGGCGCGGCAGCCACTTAGGAAGTAGGATGATCGCATGGCAAGCAACCCGATTGAAGCGCTGGGGCAGGAGATCGCTCGCATCACCTCCAGCTATGACACTAACTTTGCGGGACAGCAGCGCGCCTCGCGCAACCTGGCCGAGCTCGACGCGCTGATCGGCCGGCTGGGCGAGGTCTTGAAGCAGCTTGAGCGGCTCCCTTATGGCCCGCCGGGCTCGGATCAGGGCAAGCTCATCGCCGAGGCAAAGGCGCGGCTTGCAGACTACACGACCGAGCGCTCGGCCATTGCCGCGGCCAAGAATGCCACGCCCGAGCTGACAGAGTTTTCGCAGCTGGCGGTGTTCGCGAACTTCGTCTTTGCGCGCTACTACCGCAACTTTGCGGGCAAGGATCGCGGCACGCGCGATGTGGGCCTGCTAAAAGAGATGGTCGAGGAGCTGCGCACGATCCGCCAGCGCATGAGCGTGGTGCTGATCGTCGATCAGAATCCGTCGTTTCAGCGCGATGCCGAGCTGGTCTCGCAGATGATCGAGCGCTACCAGGACGAGGTGCGCGAGATCGAAAAGGCCTACATCTCGGGCACTGCCGAAGATCAGGCGAGCCGGCTCGCGGATCTGGCCAACGCGCAGATCGATATCTACCGCCAGCACTTTGTCGACAAGGCGCGCTTGACGCGGCGGCCGGCGCTGCTTCAGCGCGTGATCGAAAACCTGCGGCGCATCCGCAGCTCCATGCAGAACCTGCGGCTGTCGGGCAAGGCGGCCGAGAACAACCGCGGCAACCTCAACATCGTGGACAGCAACCTGAAGTTCAACGAGTCGGAGCTCATGGAGATCCGCAAGATCCGGCAGAGCGCGCCGATCAGCGACATCCTGGGCATGCTCGGCGGCGCTGCCAACGAGGTCTTCGATGAGTATCGCAAGAACTACTCGGGTCAGGATCGCCGCAAGGTGCAGCTGGAGCCGCTGGGCGTGATGTGCGACAAGCTCGGCGAGGTCGCAAGGCAGATGCTGGAGCTTGGCCGCACCGAAAAGAGCGAGATGAACGAGCGCAACCTGGAGATCGTCATCGAGCAGCTCAGCAGCTACGAGCAGGAATACAAAGAGATCATTAAGGCGCAGGGACTCGCCCAAGGGACTGGCCAGAGCGCCCCCAGCCGCAAGTAGACGACGCGACATCCGAGGTCAGGTCCGCGGCTGCTCGATTCGCTGCGTGCTATTCTGGGGAGGATGCGTCCTCCGTCTGCTCGTCTGGCTGGTCGTCTTGGCATGGCGTCGGCGCTGGCTCTGGGGCTCGGCATGATGCTGGCCCCGGAGGCGGCGCAGGGGCACGGCGCAGTGCCGATCGCGCAGCAGCTGATGTGGCGCGGAAGCACCATGCTGGTCCAGGCATCGTACTGGGGCGTGTTCGTCGGCAGCGACGGCGGCGACTGGCGCTGGATCTGCGAAGAGGCGATGAGCGGCGTGCAGTCGCGCCTGATGTCGCTGTGCACGGATGGGACGATCTTTGCCAGCGATCGCACGGGCCTGCGGCTCTCGCGCGACAGCGGCTGCAGCTGGGAATCGGTGACCTCGGGCATCGACGCGCTGGTCATCTATGGCCTGGTGAGCGAGCTCGGTCGGGCGCGCACCTGGGCGCTGGCCAACAACGCCGACGGCAGCGGCAACGGACTGTGGTCCAGCGACGACAGCGGGCGCAGCTGGCAGCGCCGCTATGCGATGCCTGCCCATGTTGGAAGCGCGCTCCTCGGCTCCGCAGACGATCGCACGCTGGTCATCAGCTCGCTTGCCAGCGCCGCGCCGCAGCAGCTGGTGCTGCATGTTTCTCTCGACGGTGGAGCGACCTTCGCAGCGCAGCCGCTCACCTATCAGCTGGATGGCAAGGCGATCAGCGCGGCGAGTCCGCTGTGGGTCGATCCGCGCGTGCCCGGACGCATCTATCTGAGCGTGCCGCAAGAGAGCGGCAGCGTGGTGCTGCGCATCGATGGCGCCGCCGCCCCCGTCGAGGTCCTGCGCACGCCAGCGCTGATCTACGCAATGGAGCGCGCGCCCGCTGCCGGCAGCGATGTGGTCTTCATCGGGACCTCCAAGGGCATCTACAGCTCGCAGGCCGGCGCGCCGTTTGCGCTGCTCAGCACCCTTGGCTCGGCGCAGTGTCTGTCGGCGCATGGGGAGGCGCTGTACGCCTGCGCGTGGAACTATTTTCCCGATTTCGCTGCGATCGCACGGCTCAGCAGCGACGCGGCATCGTTTTCGCGCGTCTTTCAGTTTGGCGACACCAAGGGCCCCATCGACTGCCCGGCCAGCACCTCGGTTGGACAGATCTGCCCATCCTATTGGGCAAGCTATTCCAGCCAGCTCGGCGGTCAGCCCACGGCGCCCAGCAGCCCCGCCCCGACCAGCGAGCCCGGCAGCTGCCAGCTGGCGCCGATGCGGCACGGGCAAGCTGCGAGCCCGTCCGTGCGCCCCTGGGGTGGGCTGCTCGCGCTGGGGCTGGCGATGCTGGGCGCCGGCCGGCTCAGACGGCGAAGAGCGCGTGACAGCGCGGGACCTTTCGGATAGGCTCCGGCCCCATGAGTGATCATCCCTCCAGGTTCACCGGCTCGGATCTGCCCGGCCATGTGCGCGCCCTGATCGAGAGCGCGATCCCCGGCTCAAAGGCAGAGGTTGCCGGCGGCGGCGGCCACTACACAATCGCCGTGACCGCAGCCGCCTTCAAAGGCAAGTCGATGCTGGAGCAGCAGCGCATGGTCTACAGCGTCATCACCGACCTCATGAAGGGCGCCGACGCGCCCATCCACGCCGTGGACAAGATGGTCACCAAGGTCGGCTGACCCCGACGCCGCTGACCCGCCTCAAGCGGCTCAGTGGGCGGCCATGGCCTTGATCTGATCGACGGTGACGTAGCCCTTCTTGTCCTTGTCGATCTTGTCAAAGCCCTTGGCGACGCGCGGCATGCCGGCCTTGGCCTCGGCGAGCGTCAGCTTGCCGTCGTTGTCCTTGTCCGCGGCCTTGAACTTGTCCTCGATCTCCTTATCGCTCTTGGCGTCTGCCTGCGCCAGCTGCGCATTGACGGCCAGGGTTCCCGCGAGAGCCAGCGTCCACACCGCCAGTTGCATCTTCTTCATGTTGGGTCTCTCCTTCATCTTGGATAGGCCTTTGTGGCCCTCGCCTATTTAAACACAGCGGGCGGCGAAGCTGGGCCCAGATCTAGGCCGCGAAAAAGCTCTGCGCAGGTTGCCCGAAAGTGGGAGCCCACGCTTCAAAGCAAAGGCAATCCCATTGCTGCGCCGATGGGCAGGTTCGCTTGCTGCGGCGTGCAGACTCGGGGATGCGGGGGGAGTAAGTATCTATGCAGACTACAGAATGGCTCAATTATCATCACCTCTACTATTTCTGGGTCATTGCGAAAGAGGGAAGTCTTTCGCGCGCTTCCGAGCGCATGAAGCTCACGCGCTCGACGCTGAGTGCGCAGATCCACGCGCTTGAGGAGTGCCTTGGCGGCGAGCTGTTTCTGCGCAGCGGGCGGGCGATGTCCCTGACCGCACTCGGAATCGATGTCATGGGTTACGCGGACGACATCTTTCGCTGCGGCGCCGAGCTTATCGAGATGGCGCGCGAGAAAAAATCGCCGCGCCGCGCCATGCTGCGCGTGGGCGTGGTCGCGAGCATCCCCAAGACCATCGCCTATCGCCTCATCGAGCCGGCGTTCAACGTGGCCGGGCGGGGACCGCTGAGCTTGCGCCAGGATAGCTTTGACCGGCTCCTGGATGAGCTCCTGGCCGGTCATCTGCACCTGCTCATATCGGATGTCCTGCCGGCGCAGGGCTCGACCGCCAGTGTCTATGCGCAGGTGCTGTGCGAAACCAGCGTCTGCATTCACGGGGTTCCGCAGCTCGCCAGCCAGTACCGGGCCAACTTTCCGGCCTCGCTAAATGATGCGCCCTTCCTGCTGCCCGCCCAGGGCACGCGGCTGCGCAGCCTGCTTGAGGACTGGTTCATGGAGCACGACATCCGCGTGCGCGTCGAGGGCGAGTTTGACGACGATGCGCTCATGCGCGCGTTCGGCGTCGAAGGTCGCGGCCTGTTTCCCACCAGCGCGGAGCTGGCTGCGGAGGTAGAGCAGGCAGGCGGAGCCCTCCAGCTTGGCCTCTTGGGAGGCGTAAGTGAGCGATTTTACGCCATCTCAACCGAGCGCCGCATGTCTCGCGCCGAGACCAGCGCGATCGTGCAGCGCGGGCAGAGTCGCCGCCTGGAGCCGCTGCGCCTCAAGTCAGCCGCTGCGCAGCGCTCCTGAGCGCAGAGTGCCAGAGGCGCCAGGGGTTGGATGGCGTGCGCACAGCGCTGTGCGCTCATGCGATTGCGGCCGCGAGCCCAGGAGGACTACAGCTCAAGGATGGTCAGCACGCGACAGGCGTTCCAGTTGCAGCAGGCCAGTGTGCCAGAGGTGGTGCACCACTGGACCTTGACGGTGTGCGAGCCGGCGGTCACGGTCGCGATGGTCTGAAGGATGACGTCGCGCCGACCCCAGTTCGAAGAGCTGAACTCGGGCGTGCTGACATCGTAGGTGGTGCCGTCGATCAACAGCTGCAAGCTGCCGCGGGTGCTGGACGTATCGTTTTGCACACCGCTGATCTTGGCAAGGACGAAGATCACGCCGGCATCGAGGGTAACAGTCAGCGACATGTTGGCCAGATCGGTGTAGCTGGTTGACGTCGTCTTCTGCTCGTCGCTCTTGGAGATGGTGCTGCGGACGTTGTTCGACTTCAGCGAGCCATAGACCACCACATCGTTGTTGGAGTCCCAGCTGAGCGCCCGCTTCTGATAGACCTCGAACGTGGCGTTGCTGCTGGACAGGGTGCCGGTGTGGCTGTTGCCCGAGCGGTCGCGGGCCGTGGTGGTGCTGGTGCCGCCTTCATCCATGGGCCACCAGGCGACCAGGCCGGTGCTGCTGACGACGCGGCTGTTGTCGCAGCGATCGGAGATCTCGTCCGCGGTGAGCGCCCGCTTCCACAGCCGCACCTGGGCCATCTTGCCCTGGAAGTAGCCGTTGGTGGACCAGTTGCTCTTGGCCAGATAGTTGTAGTTTCGCTTGGTCGTGGTGATCGATGCGGTGCCGCTGGTGGTCACGGTCTGCGCGACGCCGTTCTTGTAGATCTTGGCCCCCGTCGAGTCCATGGTCAGGGCCAGGTGCATCCAGGCGCCTGTGGTGATGACGTTGGCCGCAGTGCAGTAATAGGTAGAGTTGCCGCTGGTATAGACAACGAACTTCAGCGAGCTGCTGATGCCCTCCTGGAACAGCACGATGTTGTCGTTGGCCTGGCCGTTGCCCATGTCGATGATGCGCGCCGAGTCGTTCGACATGCTTGAGAAGTAGACCCACGCCTCGATCGTGATGCCGGCGGTAAAGTCCTCGGTGAAGGCCGGGAAGCTCATGTAGCCGCTGGTGCCGGCGAAGACCAGCGACGCCTCCACGCCTTTGGCCGCTGTCTGCACCGTGCCCAGCGCTCCGCCGGCGTAGCCGTAGAGTCCCGGACCATCGATGTAGGTGCCGCTAAACGGCCGCGTGTCGCTGCCAAAGTAGGACAGGCCGTGGTTGCAGTCGTAGGCGTTGCGGATGGCGATCATGTTGTCGCCCAGCGCCATGCGGCCGTCGAGCGTCAGCTGTCCCGAGATCTTGACGCCGCTGCTGTAGTCGCCCGCGTAGTTCATCGTCAAAAAGTCGCTGCTCTCGTGGTAGAGCGCGCGGCGGGAGGTGCCGGCGCGGCTGTTGCGGCCGGTGGTGTTGTCGAGCGAGATCGAGGCCCCGGCAACCGCCAGCGTGCTGGAGAGCGTCGCCGCGCCGGTGACCGCCAGCGTGCTGGAGAGCGTCGCCGCACCGGTGACCGCCAGCGTGCTCTTGAGGGTCGCGGCCGCGTTGGCGGTCAGGGTGTCGGTCAAGGTCGTAGCACCGGTGACCGCCAGCGTGCTCTTGAGCTGCGCCGCTCCATTGGCCGTCAGCGCCGCCAGCGTTGTCAGGCCCGTGCTCACCGTGACCGTGTCGCTGAATGTCGCACTGCCCGTGACCGCCAGCGTGCTCTTGAGCTGCGCCGCTCCATTGGCCGTCAGCGCCGCCAGCGTCGTCAGGCCCGTGCTCACCGTGACCGTGTCGCTAAATGTCGCACTTCCTGTGACCGCCAGCGTGCTCTTGAGCTGCGCCGCTCCATTGGCCGTCAACGCCGCCAGCGTCGTCAGGCCCGTGCTCACCGTGACCGTGTCGCTGAACGTCGCGGCGCCGGTCACGCCCAGCGTGCTCTTGAGCAGCGAGGTGCCGTTGGCGATGAGCGCGCTCAGCGTCGTGGTGCCCGAGGTGACCTGCACCGTGTCGCTGAAGGTCGCACTTCCCGTCACGGCCAGCGTGCTCTTGAGCTGCGCCGCGCCGGTTGCAGTGAGCGCCGCCAGCGTGGTCAGTCCGCTTGCGACCTGGAGCGTGCCCGAGACCGTGGTGTTGCCCGAGACCGCGAGGGTGCCGAGCAGAGTGGCGTTGCCACTGACGCTGAGCGCATTCTTGATGCCGACGTTGTTGCTGCCATCCCAGGTGAGCGCCGAGTACTGGTAGGTCTCGAACGCGATGTTCGAGCTGCTCAGCGTGCCGCTGCCCAGGTTCGTGCTCTTGTCGCGGGCCGTGGTGCTGGTGCCGTCATCGAGCGGCCAATAAGCGACCAGGCTGGTGCTGTTGACCGCGCGGTTGTTGTTGTAGTGATCGCTCACCTCGTTTGCGGTCAGTGCGCGCGACCACAGCCGCACATGCGCCAGCCGGCCCATGAGCGCGCCGTCGCTGGCGTTGCTGCTCTTGCCCAGATAGTTGCTGGAGCGCTTGACGTTTGCCGGCAGCGACAGGGTCCCGGTCCCGACCGACGTTCCGTCCCGATACAGCGTGACCTTGCCCGTGGAATCGATGGTTGCCGCGATATGCATCCACGTTCCGGTCGACAGCACACTCGTCGAAGATACCGACTTGCTGGTCCCGCCCTGATAGACGTACAGCTTCAGCGTGCTGGTGGTGCCGTCGTTGCAGAGGATGATGTTGTCGCTGCTGCTGCCATTGCCCAGCTCGATGATGCGGCTGTTGTTGGCGTAGCTGTCGTACTTGACCCACGCCTCGATCGAGATGCCGCCGCTAAAGTCGGTGCTCACCGCCGGCAGGGTCACGTAGCCGCCCGACAGCACCAGCGCCGCTTCGACTCCAGAGGCCACGGTCTTCATGCTGCCAAGCACGCCGCCGCCGTAGCCGTAGAGCACGGGTCCATCGACGCTGGCGCCGCCAAAGGGCCGGTTCGAGCCGAAGTAGCCAAAGCCGTGGTTGCCATCGCTTACGCCGCGCAGCGCGATGCCGTTATCGGACAGGTACATGCGGCCATCCACGCCCAGCATTCCCGTGATCTTGACGCCGCTGCTGTAGTCGCCGCCGTAGTTCAGGGTCAGCGTGTCGCTGCTGTCGTGGGTGAGCGCCCGGCGATAGGTGCCATCGCGGCTGCCGCGAGCCGTGGTGTTGTCCAGATAGACATTGGCGCCGCTGACGCCCAGGGTGCTGCCCAGCGTCGTCGCGCCCGTCACTCCCAAGGTGCCGCTGAGGGTCGTGGCGCCCGTGACTCCCAGCGTGCTGCTGAGCGTGGTCGCGCCCGTGACCCCAAGCGTGCTGCCCAGCGTCGTTGCGCCCGTGACCCCAAGCGTGCTGCCCAGCGTCGTTGCGCCCGTGACGCCCAGCGTCTTGCTGAGCGTGGTGGCATCCGCGACTCCCAGCGTGCTGCCCAGCGTCGTTGCGCCCGTGACCCCAAGCGTGCTGCCCAGCGCCGCTGCGCCCGCCACTCCCAGCGTGCCGCTGAGCGTCGTGGTATCGGCGACGGTCAGCGTGCTGCTGAGCGTGGTCGCACCGCTCACGCCGAGCGCGCTGCCCAGGGACGCAACGCCAGCGGCCGACAGCGTGCTGCCGAACGTGGCCGCGCCCGCAACCTCGCTGGTGCTCTTCAGGACCGCCGCGCCCGTGATGGTTGCGCTGCCCGCGTTCACCGCGCCGTTGATCGTGGCCGAGCCCGCGGACAGCGAGTTGCTGACCCCCAGCGTGTTGATCGTGACGTTGGCAGCGGTGTCGATCTTGGTGCCATCGATGGCGCCATCCACGATGCCGCCGCGCGGAATCTGCGTGCCATCCGCGCTGCCCGTGTGCTGGTGGCTGTAGACCATCTCCTCGAACCTGACCGGATCCACATCGCGCAGGTCCACCAGCGACGGAAAAATAAAGCGCCGATCCGAGAAATTGCTGATGGTTTCGCCATCGAGCTGAAGCTGCGCCAGCGGTGCGTAATAGTGCTGGATGCCCTGCCGCACCAGCGGCTGCGGCTGGCCATCCACCTGCGGCCACTCGACGTTGCGCGTCGCGGTGCGCGCGGGAATCAGCCAGTAGTCGCCGCTCTTGGCCTGGCAGCCTTCGGCGCTGCCGCTAAACGCGATCTCCAGACCATCTTCCAGCAGCAGCCAGCCATCGGTCGACACCTGCGGAACGTCCACCGAGACCATATCCCAGCGACGGATCTTGGGATTCTGCGGGAAGTCCTCGCGGCGGACCGTGCGGCTTCCCGGATCGATCGTGAGGACATTTCCCTCCACGCTGATCACGCGCACCAGCAGTCCCGGCTCACCGCGCAGCTCGCGGCCATCATCGAGGAGCTCCACCCAGTTGCCGATGGCAAAGCCCAGATCATCATCGCGTCCGGGGTAGCTGATCACCAGATCCGTGCCGCGCTGCTCGGTCCAGGCGGCAACACCGGTGCCATTGTCGCGGCTCCACTTGTAGGTGAGGGCGTCTTTGCCCAGCGTGCCGCCCTGATGGATCTCGACCCGATACAGCAGGTTGTCCAGCCGCTGATATCCGGCTCCCGGCGGCAGCACCGCACCGCTCGCATAGCCCTGGCTGCCCTGCGCGCGCGCCGCCATCTTCAGGGATGGATCCGGCAGATAGGCGCCAAAGTCCGCGCTCTCCAGCTCGCCCAGCAGCGCCGGCAGCTTCACCAGCTTGACCTGCCAGATGGTCTGGTTGCGCGTCGTGGTGTCGGGACCGGCCAGCGCCACCTCGCGCAAGAGCAGATCCTCGATCAGCGTGACGTGGCGGCTCCACACATCCAGGTAGACCAGATAGGCGCCCGCCTCCATTGTGCTCAGCGCCGGCGCCTGCGGGTAGTCGGCCTGCGTCAGGTAGGTTGTGCCCGCGCCCTGGTCATTGGCGAACAGCTCACAGAGCAGACCATTCACATAGAAGCGGCCGGGCGAGATGGTCAGATCCTGACTTGTGGTCAGGCCGATCTGAAATCCGCCGCCGCTCTTGGGTGCGCCGCTGCCGCCGATGAACGCCGCCGCCGCGGCCTGCTTCTGATAGAAGTCGATGTCAATCTGCTCGTTCCAATCGGCATCGAGCTGCACGCGACCCTGCTGCATGCGGACGCCGGTGTAGCGCTTCTCAGGTCGGAAAGTGAACCGCGTAAAATCGCCCTTCATGACAATTCCTCAGGTGACCAGAAAGAGGTTCAAAGTGATACCCAGGCGCAGATACTCCGCCTGACAATCGAGCAGGTTGGCCTCGCGCTGGGCCTGCTGCAGCGACTGCAGCGCACCGAGCTCACCCTCGACGCTGGCGCCGTTGCGGATGGCCTCGTGGCAGCGGGCATCGAGCAGCCCGTACCCCGAGGTGCCATACCTTCGTGAGACAAACCACGGCACGAGCAACAGGCGCGTGCGCTTCACATCGATGCCCGGCACCGACAGCGCCATCGCCGGCTGACAGCGATAGGGACCCGGCAGCTGCGAGCCATCGGGCAGGTAGGAATAGCGCACGCCGCCCTCGGATCCCAGAGGCGCGATCACCGGCCCGCAGAACAGCGTGTCGACCGTCTCCTCCAGCTCTGTGGCGACCGTGCTGCCCAGAACCGTGACGCGCGCCAGCGTGGCCAGCGCCGCTTGCAGCGTCTTTTTGCTGCTGCCTGCGCCATCCAGAATGCTGTCGCTGATGATCGCGCGCGCCGTGGGCGCACTCGCAGCCGCCGCCTTGACCGCGGACAGATCGATGGCGCCGCTGATGCTCTTTTCCACGCGCAGCTCGATCGCGCCGATGGCGGCATCAGCCAAGATGCTCGGGCTGTCGGGCGCCGCCGGCAGGCCGCTTGGCAGCAGCGAGCCGCCGGGCACCAGCGTCGAGTGGCGGATCACCACCTGGACGCCCGTGACCGCGGGACTCGCATCGTCGCCGCCCAGCGCAGAGCCGGCAAGCGTCAGCCCGCCCTGCACCGCCAGCCCATCCAGCACCAGCGTCGCCCCCTGCCCCAGCGTGATGCGCCAGCGCGCCTCCCCTTCAGACGCGGTCGGACACAGGAGCGGCCGCTGCCAGCGCTGCGAGCGCAGCTCCAGACGACCGCCGGCCGGCACGCTCAGCGGCCCCACTGCGTAGGTGTCGCTGTCGGTAAACTGCACACACAGCTGCCCGCCGGCGCCGGCCCACAGCGATGCGCTGTCCTCCGGATCCGCGAGCCTGGCCAGGAGCCCGCCGGCATCGCCGCCGCTGATCGTGACCACCCGCGTGCTGGCTGCCAGCGCCTCGCTCTCGCGATCGTAGCCGCCCCCGCCGAGCTCTGCTGCGAAGCCGTAGTAATAGGAGGTCCACACCGCTGCGGGCGCCTGCCCGGCCGGAAAGGCAATGCGCCCACGCTCTGGATCCAGGGCCACGCGGATCGGCATCTCCACGGCTGTGCCGTCGCTGCGCTTGTAGGTCAACCGATCCGGCGGCGTCCACCAGGGATCCAGCTTGGCGATGAGGATCTGCTCGCACGGGACCTCTTCCTGCTGCTGCGCGCCGGCTGCGAGCTGGCCATCTGCGTCCACCGCGCCGGGCACAAACACGCGCAGCATCGGCTCGCCGGTAAAGTAGGGATCCTGCGGAATCAGCCCATCCGCAATCGCCTGCCGGCGCCCCTCCAGGGTGCGATACAGCACCGCCCGGTGCAGCGGCTGCGGCGCGCTGTGCGCCTCGGTGGTCACGGTCAGGCCGGGACGGCTGCTGCCCGGCCCCCAGATCGCGCTGCTGAAGCCCAGCGGGTTCATATAGAAGCCGCCGCTCTGCTCGGCCGGCACCGCCCGCACCCGCTCCAGCAGATACGAGCCCAGCCGCCACACGAACAGCCCCACCTGATCGCGGTGGTAGCGGCCGCTCTGCTTGATGCTCACCGTGCGCGAGGTCTTCTCAAACGGCGTGCCGATGTTCTCAAGCTCGTCGAGCCGGCTGAGGCTCGGGATGACGATGTTGTTCGGACGCACGCTGTTAATGTGCTGCGCCGTGGCCAGCAGCTGCATGTACTCCACGCCGCGCGCCGTCCAGCCGGTGACATCGCGCGCCAGCGCCGCCAGCGTCTGAAGCGTGCCTTTGCGACGGCGATAGGCGAGCGTGTTGGCCGTAAACGCGCGCTGACTCACCGAGTGCAGCAGCCGCGAGTCGACGAGATCCCCCAGATAGGGAACCGCCCACTCGGCGCAGGTCTCGATGAACCAGTTGTCGTAAAGGCCCGCGATGTCGCCCTCGATCCGCCGCACCTCCTCTTCGATCACGCCGAGCAGGGCGCGCAGCTGCTCGCCCTGCGCCAGGTCGCGGATGCGGTAGACGGCGGGCAGCAGCCGGTACAGTCGCTCTTTGGGCTGCGCGATCATGACAGCACCTCCAGGTCGCCTTCCTGCAGCTCCAGCAGCAGGAGCTCGGCGCCGGTCGACGCGCCCTCGTGATCCACAAAAGCCGGAGCCGCGCTGAGCCTGGCGCCGCTGGCCACTGGCTCGCTGGCCAGATACAGCGCATCCAGGATCGCGCCGCGCACGCCCGCCACCGCCTGCATCACCGCGATCACATCCGACGAGTGCACCGGCTCGGCGAAGCTCCGGTTGGCAAACGAGAAGGTCTCGCGCAAGGCTGCGGCCACCGCATCGCGCACATCCGTGGAGATGCGCAGCGGATCGATGGCCAGCCGCGCCCGGAGCCGGAACTTGCGCGGCACATAGTCGTCGAGCAGCAGCGTCTGGAGCGGGTTTCCGAGCGTGCGCAGCGCCCCGAGCAGGCTCTGATACAGCGACGACGCCGACAAGAGCGGCGAGCCATCCTGCGTCGCCACGGTCAGGTGCACGGCGTTGGCGCCGCCCAGCAGCACCGAGACCGCCTGCGCCTTGGCAATGTCGGGAAACGCGCCGGCCAGCGCCTCGTAGTCCGACAGGGATACCGCCCGGCCCAGCGTGCGCGCCGACAGCGGCGCGTTCTCGCGCATCTCCGCGGCGGTCTCGGCCGCGGCGCCGCCCACCGTGGCCAGCGGATTCACCACCCCGCGCAGACCGAGCGGGCGCGTCAGCAGCAGCTGGAGGCAGCCGCTGCGCAGCATTCCGTCGCTGCCGCTGCCGAAGCGGTAGCGGGCGACCACGTTGTCCTTACCACTTGGTAAGCGCGCGCCGTGCACGCCATCGCCAAACAGGATGCTCGCCGAGCCATCTTCCAGCCGCTCGATCACATAGCACGGGCTGGCGGCATCCTGGCTCAGCAGAGATGACACCTCGCGCCAGAGGATGCCGTTCACCCGCACCTCCAGCGTGCTCACCGAGCCGCTCTCTCCGACGGCAGGCAGGTAGGTCAGCGGCTTGCGCTTGAGCACGAAGCGCTGGTTCTGCTGGCCGCCGTCTCCGCTGCCCAGCGTCTCGCGCTCCACGGTCTCGCCGTGCGTGGCCGCAACCACATTGGCGCTGACCGTGACGCTGCCCAGCAGGTAGTCGTTGTCCAGCGGCGCCCGGAAATAGAGCGTGGTGTAGCCACCGCTGTGCGTGGCCTGCGCCAGGAACGCGACCTCGCTTGCCGTCGAGCCCGGGGCATCGGCAAGCTCACCGCTGACCAGCAGCGGCTGACCACTTGGTAAGCCGAGCAGCAGCGTATCCAGCACCACCCGATCGCGCACCGGCTGCGGGTCCACAAGGGGCACGGTCGCGCTCAGCGGCAGGAGCTCGCTCTGCAAATAGGCCACGGTGTCGCGGGTCAAGTACGTGTCGCTGCTGGCCGCGGCGGCGCTGGTCGGAGGGGCGCTCAGCTTGAGCCCCGTGGTGCGCGCCAGCGTCGCATAGCCGCGCACCGAGGCATCGATGGCGCTGCTTACGGTCTGCTCGCTGACCCCGCGCGGACAGACCAGCAGCAGCGAGCTGCCCGGCAGAACTCCGGCGACGCTGCGCTCCAGATACACGTCGCAGCCCGGGCTCTTTTCGCTGTAGCGATTGCCCCACGAGTCGACCCAGATCGTGCGCTTGTTGTTGCCATCGCTGTCGTCCCAGCTGCTGCCGGTCTCGGCGTACAGATCGGCGCCGCGGTAGTACGTGGTGTCGGGCTTGGGCAGGCTTGAATAGGGCAGCGCAGTGACCCCGAAAAAGCCCAGCTGCTGCCGGTAGGTCAGCAGCACCTGCGGCGCCTGCACCACCGACAGCGCCTTCTGCACCTGGCGGCCCAGCTCCGCCGCCGACCAGCCGCGCTCGCGCAGGCAGGCGACCAGCGCTTCGTCGCTCCACGTGCGGCCAAGAATATGCTCGGTTACGGTGCTGGCGCTCAGCGTCGCCGGCAGCGCCCTGGCATCGCCGCTCGGCAGGTCCTGCGGCGCCCGCAGCCGCAGCGCCGGCCCATCCATCACGGCCACCGTCACGTCGGTGTAGCGCGGCGTGGCGGTGGTATTTGGCGAGACCTGCATGACCCGCAGCGTGGTGCCGCCCGCGACCCGCAACAGGTCGCCCTCGCGCAGCCGGCTGCTGACCCCATCCAGGCGCACCGAGGTGATCGCGGTGCCGCTCTTTTCGTCGCTGCTGGCGATAAGGCTCTGGACGCGGGTGCGCAGCGGACGCAGCTGGTTGCAGCTGGCGCGCGCGACCATATCCGCCGCGGTCTCGAAGGTCTGCGGCTTCTCATCCTGACCGGGCACGCTCTTTATCTGCGTGCCCGCCGCCACGGTGACCGAGTCGGGCATTCCCGGGGCGGTGTCGACGGTAAAAGCCAGGTAGGTGCTGGCCGCCAGGGCCGGCGCGGGCTGGTAGCCGATGGCGCGGGTCAGCTCGAACAGCGAGCGATCCTCCTTGGCGGTGCGCAGGTAGCCTTCGTCCGCGATGCGCTCCTGATAGAAGCTCAGCACATCGAACACCGCGGCGCAGGCATCCAGCAGCGCGATCGATGGATCGGTCGAGGCGCGCGTGGTCAGCCGTGCAAGCGGCTGCGCTCCCTGGTTGGGACCCTCGGGAATCGTGTACGTGTGCAGGCGGCCCAGCATGCGCCGCAGGCTCCCCGCATAGTCGGTGATGCGGTAGGCGAGCGCAGTCTGCCCGGGGCGATTCGCGATCTCGTCCGTCTCTTGAGTCGGGCTCACAACCCACCTCCGATGGCGATCTCCAGGGTTCCGTGCTCCGGCGACTCGGGCAGGTTTTCGACCAGCGGCACCTCGAACTCGCGGAAGCTGATGACCCCGGCCTGAAGCTGACTGGGGCCGTTGTAGCGACGGAAGCGCGTGGCCTGGACCCAGCGCACGCCCTGCACCTTCATCGCCGCGCTGATGATCTGGCTCAGGTAGAGCGGCGTGCCCAGCGACGCGCGATCAGGATGGAAGAAGCCCTGCTGGCCATTGACGGTCGCGCTTCCCAGCGCCGCCTTCAGGGCATCGAGCACCGCGCTGCGCCAGTATCCGGGGGCGACCTCGATGGTCAGCTGGATGTCGAGCGGGATCTTGACCGCGCCGCCGATCTGAAGGTCGTGGCCGACCATGCGATACAGATCCAGAAACGCGATGAGCCGCGCCTTGAAGCCGGCATCGATCGGCAGCCCGCCTTCGCGCAGCACCGTCACCAGCAGCGTGTACCAGCTGCCGGTCCAGCGCCGCTCCACGCGGGCATTGCGCACCTCGGGGAAGCGGCGGATCACGGCCTCGTAATCGCTGGT
>Ga0075163_10000558_pt1 | contig 47911 bp, 47 predicted proteins | sample JI1023141ADNA_FD_71478 | JGI IMG/M metagenome (GOLD analysis project Ga0075163, IMG submission 71478) | Wastewater effluent complex algal communities from Wisconsin, to seasonally profile nutrient transformation and Carbon sequestration -... | ecosystem: Engineered > WWTP > Effluent > Algae...
AACGCCCACGGCACCGTCACCGGCGCCGCCGGCGGCGTGCTCCTGCGCCCCTTCGCCCGACTCATCTCCAAGGCCGGTGACAGCGTCACCACCTACGGCGAACCCTGGAACATGAACTGAGATCGTTCTCGGTATCCCCCGCGCAAGTGGAGCGGCTGGCTACGCCAGCCGCTCCACTGCGCATTTCACGCGTTCATCCGTAGCCGTCAGGGCAATTCGCACGTGCCGCGCTCCGCGCGCACCGTAAAACTCGCCGGGAGCGACCAGAATGCCCCGTTCGGCAAACCACCCGACGGTGTCGCGGCACGGCTCATCGCGGGTGACCCACAGATACAAACCCGCCTCGGAGTGATCGACGGTGAACCCGGCGTCACGCACCGCGGCCAACAGGGACTCACGCCGGCGGGCATAGCGCTCACGCTGCTCGCGTTGGTGAGCGTCGTCGTTGAGGGCCGCCACCATCGCCGCCTGGACCGGGGTGGGCACCATCATTCCGGCATGTTTACGGACGGCGAGCAGTTCCGCGACAAGGCCTGAGTCGCCGGCGACAAACCCCGCTCGATAGCCCGCCAGCGACGAACTCTTCGACAGTGAGTGAACGGCCAGAAGCCCGGAATGGTCTGGCCCGCAAACACTGGGGTGCAAGACCGAGACCGGTTCCGCCGTCCAGCCGAGTCCCAGATAACACTCGTCGGACACGACCACCGAGCCGCGCTGCCGCGCCCACTCGACCACCTTGCGAAGGTGATCGACTCCCAGGACCTTGCCGGTCGGATTTGCCGGCGAATTGATGTACACCAGCGCCGGCGACTGCGGCCCCAACTGGGTCAGTGAGTCGGCCGGCAGCACCTGTGCGCCCGCCAGTCGTGCGCCGACCTCGTAGGTCGGATAGGCGAGCTCGGGGATCACCACCAGATCCCTTGCGCCCAGCCCGACCAACGTGGGTAGCCACGCGATGAGCTCCTTGGTGCCGATCACCGGGAGGACCGCGTCATCGGTCAATCCGGTGATTCCGTAACGACGGGCCAAGGCCGCGACTACCGCGCCTCGCAACTCAGCGGTACCCGCGGTCGTTGGGTAACCGGACGCACCCCCGGCAGCCGCCAAAGCCTCACGAATCAGCGGGGCCACCGGATCGACCGGGGTACCCACCGACAGATCGACCATGCCGCCCGGATGTGCTCGCGCGATTGCGGCGGCGTCCGCGATGGTGTCCCACGGGAAGACCGGCAGTCGCGCGGATACCGCCGAGCGACCATGCCGGGCGGAGCCCGAAGGAGCAGCGGGGCTATCGGACATCTAGTGCCCGAGCCGGACGCTCGAAGTCACTCGCTCTTTGGCGGCAGATCCTTGACGGACTGCGGGTCGTTCTCGGTCATACCCACCTTCGAGGCACCGCCGGGCGAGCCGAGCTCAACAAAGAAATCGGTGTTGAGCTGTGTGTACTGCGACCACTGATCCGGCACGTCGTCTTCGTAGTAAATCGCTTCGACGGGACAGACCGGCTCGCATGCGCCGCAGTCGACGCACTCGTCGGGGTGGATGAAGAGCATCCGGGCACCCTCGTAGATGCAATCGACGGGGCATTCCTCGATGCAAGCTTTGTCTTTGATGTCGACGCAGGGTTCGGCGATCACATACGTCACGAAGGTTCTCCTCGCTCTGCTACTTCGTTCGGGCTACGTCTCGTTGGGCTGCGCTTCTCGCGGTGACACAGGGAAGCAAGTGCCCGTTTCAAGTATCAGATGGCAGTATCAGGTAGCGCTTCCGATAGTGCCGACCCAGTGTCGCCTAACTTACCGGTTACTGCTACCGGACGTCGCATACATTAGCGGCACGCCGCGACCCCAAACGAATCGCGCAGCCGGGATCGGCGAGGAGGAAACATGGCCGAGCACTATCCAAAGCTGCTCTCGCCGCTGGACATCGGCTGCACCGTGCTGCGAAACCGCGTGGTGATGGGGTCGATGCACACCGGGCTCGAAGATCGCTCGGCCAATATCGACCGGCTGGCCGAATACTTCGCCGAGCGGGCGCGCGGTGGTGTCGGACTCATCATCACCGGCGGCTATGCCCCCAACCGGGAAGGCTGGCTGCTGCCGTTCGCCGCCCAGATGATCAGCGACGCGCAGGCCCGTAGACATCGGCGGATCACCGATGCGGTTCACGCAGCCGGCGGCAAGATCCTGCTGCAGATCCTGCATGCGGGCCGCTACTCGTATCACCCGTTCTCGGTCAGCGCCTCGTCGATCAAGGCTCCCATCAACCCGTTTCGGCCGCGCGCACTGTCGCCGCGCGGCGTCCGGCGAACCATCGGCGATTTCGTCCGCTGCGCCCGGCTTGCTCGCGACGCCGGATACGACGGTGTGGAGATCATGGGCAGCGAGGGTTATCTGATCAACCAGTTCCTCGCGCCGCGCACCAACAAGCGAACCGACGCCTGGGGAGGCACACCGGAGAAGCGCAGGCGCTTCCCGGTCGAGATCGTCCGCAGGACCCGTGATGCGGTGGGCGCCGATTTCATCATCTGCTATCGCATGTCCATGGCGGATTTCGTGGAAGACGGCCAGAGCTGGGACGAGACCGTCGACTTGGCAACCGAAATCGAGGCCGCCGGGGCGAGCATCATCAACACCGGCATCGGGTGGCACGAGGCACGCGTTCCCACGATCGTCACCTCGGTGCCCAACAGCGCTTTCGTCGGCATCTCGAGTGCGATGGCCGACCACGTGTCAATTCCGGTGATCGCCAGCAACCGGATCAACATGCCGGAGGCCGCCGAGCAGATCCTCGCCGACACCCGAGTCCAATTGATTTCGATGGCCCGGCCGCTGCTCTCCGATCCCGATTGGGTCGCCAAGGCCTCCCTGGGGCGCGCTGACGAGATCAACACCTGCATCGCCTGCAATCAGGCCTGCCTAGACCACGCGTTCTCACGCAAGACCGCGTCGTGTCTACTCAATCCCCGCGCGTGTCACGAAACCGAACTGGTCCTCTCCCCCACCCGCAGGGCACGCACCGTCGCAGTCGTCGGAGCCGGGCCGGCCGGGCTGGCCACTGCGGTCAGCGCCGCCGAACGCGGACACCGGGTCAGCCTCTTCGAGGGCAACGACTACATCGGTGGCCAGTTCGATCTGGCTCGCCGTATCCCCGGCAAAGAAGAGTTCAGCCAGACCATTCGCTACTTCACCACCATGCTGGCCAAGTACGACGTCGACGTCCGACTGGACACCCGGGCAACCGTCGACGATCTGACTGAGTTCGACGACGTCGTGTTGGCGACGGGGGTGATTCCCAAGGTGCCGTCAATTCCGGGGATCGGCCACCCGATGGTGCTCAGCTACGCAGAGGCCATCACCGGCACCAAGCCGGTCGGCAAGACAGTCGCCGTCATCGGCGCCGGCGGAATCGGATTCGACGTCACGGAGTTTCTGGTGACCGACGAGTCTCCGACGCTGAATCTCAAGGAATGGAAGGCGGAGTGGGGCGCCGCCGATCCGCAGGAGGCGCGAGGCGCCCTGGTGACTCCGATACCCGCGCCCGCAGCCCGCGAGGTTTACCTGCTGCAGCGCAGCAAGGGAACACAGGGCAAACGGCTCGGAAAGACGTCCGGATGGGTGCATCGCGCTGCTGTGCGCGCGAAGGGAGTTCACCAGCTCTCGGGCGTGAACTACGAGCGCATCGACGACGCCGGGCTGCATATCACCTTCGGACCAGAGCACCAGCGTCCCCAGATCCTGGCGGTCGACTCCGTGGTGATCTGTGCCGGCCAGGAATCGCTGTGCGATCTCCGTGAAGCACTGCGTGGCAGGGGAATCGAACCGCACGTGGTCGGCGGCGCCGACGTTGCCGCCGAACTCGACGCGAAGCGCGCGATCAAACAGGGCACGGAGTTGGCGGCGCGCTTGTAACTACCGTGTGACTACCGCGAACGTGAAGCTGTTGCGAGATAAGGCCCGATTTCTCGCAGCGGTTTCACAATCGGCTAGAGGTCAGGCCGCCGACGACTGGTAGGTGGTCGTCCGCTGACGGGCCGGCCGTCCGATTCCCTCCGCGATGGCCACGAGTTCCGCCACTGTCTTCGCCGAGCCGTACTCGGAACCGGCCATCCGCGAGATGGTTTCCTCCATCAACGTCCCGCCCAGATCGTTCGCCCCGCCGTTCAACATGACCTGGCTGCGTTCGGCACCCAGCTTGACCCAACTGGTCTGAATCTGAGAGATCCTGCCGTGCAACATGATTCGGGCAAGCGCATGCACCGCCCTGTTATCACGATGGGTCGGCCCCGGCCGGGCCGCGCCCGCGAGATAGAGCGGCGACGACTGATGCACGAACGGCAGGGGCACAAACTCGGTGAAACCCCCGGTCCGGTCCTGAATGCCGCGCAACACATTGAGGTGCGCGACCCAGTGCTTAGGCGAGTCGACATGGCCGTACATCATGGTCGAACTCGATCGCAGACCCACTTCATGCGCAGTGCTGACGATGTCGACCCACAGCGACGTCGGCAGCTTGCCCTTGGTGAGGATCCAGCGCACCTCGTCATCGAGAATCTCCGCCGCCGTACCGGGAATGGTGTCCAGCCCCGCCTCACGCAGGCCGGTCAACCAATCCCGAATGCTCAGTCCGCTCTTGGTGACACCGTTCGCGATCTCCATCGGCGAGAAGGCATGGACGTGCATCGACGGCACCCGTTGCTTCACGGCGCGCACCAGGTCCGCATAGCCCGTCACCGGCAATTCGGGATCGATGCCGCCCTGCATGCATACCTCGGTGGCACCGGCAACGTGAGCCTCCCACGCCCGGTCGGCAACCTCCCCGGTAGACAGCGAGAACGCGTCGGCATCGCCCTTGCGTTGAGCAAAGGCGCAGAATCGACAGCCCGTATAGCAGATGTTCGTGAAGTTGATATTCCGGTTGACGACGAACGTGACATCGTCGCCGACCACTTCCCGCCTCAACGAATCGGCAAGTGCGGCAACAGCATCCAGCGCAGGTCCTTCTGCATGCGCCAGGGCGAGGTACTCCTGGTCGCTGCAGGCTCCGGGATTGCCCTCGGCGGCGCGAAGCGCAGCCGAGACTTCCGTGTCCAACCGCTCCGGAGCGCGGGCGGCCAGAGATCCCACGTGCGCTCTGATGGATTCCCAATCCCCGAAGGCGCTGTCGAGGTCGCTGCGGTTCGCCGTCCGGCGACCCTCACCGTCGATGGCGGCATGCAGGTCCGTGCGCCCCAACGATTCAGCTGCCTCGTCGGGCTCCTGCCACGGCCGCCCGACCGGACTGCCATCGCGCGCAAGACCGGTGTACGGATCGGCAAGCGCATCGACGTGCGGCCGGACCCTGGGGTCTATCCAGGCCGCCTGCGCCTGAACATATTTGGGTTGCACGGTGAGCCGCTGCACCAATTCGAAGCCGGCTTCCGCGGTGACCGCGGCCAAATCGTCCAATGCCGGCCATGGCCGTTCGGGGTTGACGTGATCGGGCGTCACGGGCGAGACACCGCCCCAGTCATCAACCCCGGCACCAAGCAGCGCAAGACATTCCGGGCGGGACACGAGATTTGGCGGAGCCTGGACCCGGGTCGCCGGACCGAGCACCAACCGCGCCACCGCCACGGTGGCGATGAAGTCGTCGAAACCGGCATCGGGCGCGGCCGCCATGGCAGTGTGGTCCTTGGCCCGGAAGTTCTGCACGATCACTTCCTGAATGTGGCCGAATTCCTTGTGCAGCCGTCTGATCGCGTGCAACGTCTCTGCTCGTTCAACGAGCGTCTCGCCGATACCTACGAGGAGTCCGGTCGTGAAGGGGATCGACAACCGACCGGCATCGGTCAGCGTCCGTAAGCGCACGTCAGGGTCCTTGTCCGGACTTCCGTAGTGAGCCATGCCCTTGGTCTCGAAGAGTCGGCGCGACGTGGTCTCCAACATCATGCCCATCGACGGCGCCACGGGCTTGAGGCGTGACATCTCCGTCCAACTCATCACGCCCGGATTCAGATGGGGCAGCAGACCCGTCGCCTCAAGAACCCCGATTGACATCGCCCGCACGTAATCCAGGGTGGAGTCGTATCCGCGTTCGTCGAGCCACTGCCTGGCTTCCGGCCAGCGCACCTCCGGCCGGTCGCCGAGCGTGAATAGCGCTTCTTTGCAACCCATCTCAGCACCACGCCTGGCGATGTCCAGGATTTCACCGGGCTCCAGATACATGCCCCGGCCCTCGGCCCTGAGCTTTCCGGGCACTGTCACGAATGTGCAGTAGTGGCAGGTGTCCCTGCACAGGTGGGTCACCGGCATGAAGACTTTCGGAGAATACGAAATCGGCAGTCGCCCACCGGAACCGCGACGGCCGGCAGCCTCCAGGCCGGCGTCCCGAACACGGGCGGCGCTGGCACACAATTCCGCCAGGTCGGCACCTCGAGCCGCCATGGCGATTGCGGCCTCGTCGACATTGAGAGCCACGCCGTCTCTGGCGCGGCGCAACACCCTCTTCAATGCTGTAGGCGTCACGGCGTAAGGCGTCGGTGGGGCCCCGGGTGTCGGCACGGGTGTCGGCAGGGGTGTGGGCAGCGGACTGCGGGACGGCGGGTTCAGGGCCACTCCCCATTAACGACAGTCAGCGCGAAATTCATCCGCACGTCTCCCACCCTAGTCCGCGACCACGTTCCATCGACGCGCCCAGGGTCACGATCAGCGTCGCACGCCATGACCCACCTGTCTGACCAGGCAGTTGTAACGTAGGGCCTGGGGAAACAGAACTTGCCAGCACTGGCCGGCACGAAAACGGGGGTTGTGATGGACGTATCGATCCGTTCATATCTGGCAGCGGGAATTGCCGCTGCGACGGCGAGCGCCATCGTCGCATTACCGATCCAGCCAACGCCCGCACCGGTCACAGCAGCCCATTCCTTCACCCTGAGCGCGGCGGTGCAGCCACTGATCGCCCCCATTCAAAGCGCAGCAGCCGCACTCGGAGCCGCCCCCGAAACCACGCAACCACGAGCCGCGGCGACAGCGTCTGCCACCGCCGCCCCGACGTTCCCCGACTGGACCCCGCCGTCGATCAACGGACAGTCCATCGGTAACGCGATCATCAACATCTACAACGCGGTCGAGCCATGGTTCCAGTGGGGCTGGGAAGTCGTCGCCTGGGCCGCGAGCTGGGTCGTCGGGGCCCTGGCCCAGCAGATCAACATCATCTACGACGCCGTCGAGCCCAGTATCGGAGCCGTTGTCTACAGCTTTGCCTACCTGCTCGACGGCGAGCTCTCGTTGATCGGGCCCACGCTGATCAATGGTGTGCAGACATCGGTCAACAACCTGATTCAGGGTGAGATCGCCTGGGTGCTCAGCTTCTTCCCGCCACTGCCCCCGATCGGCGCCGCGCTCTCGGCGGCAGCCGCACCGGCGGCCGCGGCCACCGCGCTCACTGCAGCCCCCGCGGAAGCCACCCCGGAGACGACGGGTCACTTTGCCCGCGGGGCATCAACCGACCATCTCCCGACGGAGGCCGGGACCACGGCGACGACGGACGAGGCCGCATCCGTCACATCGTCCGAGACCGACCTCGTCGAGGCGGTTCCCCCGGCGGTTATCGACGACGCACCGGCACCGGCACCGGCGGCTGACACGCCAGACCCGGACGCTGCCGGCTCCACGGCCGGTCCCGGCGCGCTGCCCAGCCCCGATTCCACCGAACCGACATCCACCGAGACTGCACCCACCAGGGCCGCAGGCTCGCGGGCACCCCACAAAGCGGCCGGAAGCTCGGGCAAGTCCGTCGGCACGCCCGCGGCGAAGTCAGCCCGGGGGGACCGGACTGCCGCACGGCGACACTGACCGCCCGGGCACTCAGGCCTCGTCGCGACGCAGCACCCACAGCGGTGGAGCCGCGCCTAAGACGAGAAACAGCAGCACGGAGTAGGCCATCACACCCGGCCCACCGAACACGATGTCATTTCCCGGACCGCCCAACATCAGAATCGCGGCCGTCACCAACCAGGCCAGCAATGGCATGGCGGCGATACGGCGTGAATCCGTCCACTTTGACGCGGCCCACACCAGCGCCGCGTTGAGGAGCCCACTGATCACCGCGCTGACGGGAAACGGCACCGACCCAAGGTGGATCGGCATGAACACAGCCCCCAGAACAGCGGAGACGACACCGTCAACGGTCAGCATCGTCAGGACGATAGTGCGAACGGTGTCGCGTGCTTCGCTCAGTTCGCGGCACCGCCGCCGTGCGAACTAGCCACGTCCAGGCCGGAGAGGAGGTCATTCTCCCAGCCGTTTTCATCGACCGCTCCGCACCCGCCCTCGACGAGCACGTAGTGCTCCTGGGCGAGAATCGGAAGAGCCAGGTTGTTCGACAACGCGAACGTGCGCCCGGTTGGGCCCACCGTCATCTGCGTGGCGTGCGCGGACATCGCCGCGACCTTCGCCGGGAGATGCTCCGGCGCATCGATGACCGCGGTGATGCGGCCCTCGTCGAAACCGAACGACATGTCGGGAGTCGGCAATATCCAGTCGTCCAGGACATCCCCTGGCTCAAGTGCCTCTAGCGCCGCCCGGCCGGCCGTCGTGGACATCACCACCCAGTAGAACTTCGGCACCCGCCACCTCGGCGCGGCAGCCGCTACCGCGGCGGTGGTCACCCGGTGAGCCTGGATGTGATCGGGGTGCCCGTAACCCCCGTTGGGGTCGTAGGTGACCACCACATGAGGCTTCAGCTCGGCGATGACGTCGACAAGCTGTGAGACCGCCTCGTCGAAGTCGGCCTCCGCGAATTTTGTGCGGTCACGCTGCGGCGCACCGAACATCCCGGAATCACGCCACCGTCCGGCGCCACCGAGATACCTCGGCTGCCGCAATCCCAGCGCCTGCAGCGCGGTTGTGAGTTCGCCGACTCGATATCCCCCGAGTTGGTCCGCCTGATCGACCGCGAGCTGCGACCACATGTCGCCGACGACCTCACCCTCTTCGCCGAGCGTGCAAGTGAGCACCGTGACCGCCGCGCCGCGCGCTACGTAATGAGCGATGGTCACACCGTTGCAGATGGTCTCGTCGTCGGGATGTGCATGCACGAACAACAGCCGGGGAACATCCGCGCCAGGCGTCACTGTCACGCCTCCACCTGTAGTGCCATCGGCGCAACCCTACCGACTCGGTGCGCGGCAAGTGCCGGTGACATCCCGGTGGCATAGGGTCACCGGGTGAGTCGGCGCCACCTCGAATTTGCCTCCGGGGTGCTGGCGGTTGGTCTCCTGGCCGGGGTCGCCGGCGGCGCGACGACGGTGCTGCTTCACAGCATCCAGCACCTCACCTATCACTACACATTCGGCAGCTTGCTGGACGGCATCACCGGTTCGAGCCCGGTTCGGCGGGCGATCGGCCCGATGATCGGTGGCGCGCTGGCCGGAGCCGGCTGGTGGTGGCTGCGCCGGCGATCGCCGGTGCCCGCGCTGACCGAGGTGATCACGCGCCCGGGGCCGATGCCCCGTCTGACGATGTCGATCGATGCGGGCCTCCAGATACTTCTGGTCGGAACCGGCGCGTCGCTCGGCAGGGAAGGCGCTCCTCGGCAGTTCGCCGCCGCGCTCGGCGATTGGGCAATATCGCTGTTGACGCCACCGGGATGCGAATCCCGATTGACCGAACGGGACCGCGAGATCCTGCTCGCCTGCGCGGCAGGCGCGGGACTTGCCGCGGTCTACAGCGTTCCCCTCGCCGGCGCACTGTTCGCCCTGCAGATCCTGTTGCGAACTTGGAACGTGCGTGCCGTTGGAACGGCCCTGATCACCTCCGCACTTGCCGTGGCGGTCGCCGCACCGCTGACGCACGACGAGACTGTGCTGCACTGGCCGAGTGCGAGCCCTTCCGTCCTGCTGACGGGGCTGGCCATCCTGCTGGCCCCGCTGATGCTGGGCGTCGGGCTGACATTCAACCGGTTGATGTCGTTCGCCCGGCTTCGCGCGCCGTCTCCCTCGTGGCGGCTGATCCCGGCAATCGCGGGGGCCGGGTTGCTGGTGGGAATCTGCTCACGTCACTGGCCGGAGCTGCCCGGGAACGGTAAGAGTGTCCTGACGGTCAGCTTGAACAGCGGGCTCACCATTGCCTCAGCCGGCGCGATCCTGTTACTCAAGCCACTGCTCACAGCTGTATTTCTGCGGAGCGGGGCCGTTGGCGGGATGCTTACGCCCGCATTGGCGACGGGAGCCGCCTTGGGGTCGGCCATCGCAGTGTCGATCAACGCTCTGACACCGCTGCAGGTGAGTGTGCCGGCCGTCTCACTTGCGTCTGCGGCAGGCGTGCTGGCGATCACCCAAGGCACGCCCGCATGGGCCGCGATCTTCGTCTGGGAATTGGCCAGGCCACCGTGGTGGCTGCTCGTGGTATTCACCTCAGCGGCCTTTGCGGCTCATCTGCTGGGCGGGCTGTTAGTGAAATTGCGGTCACGCCAAGCTCAGGTTTCGAATCTCAGCAAACCTGTGAACACCACTACAGCTGGGGGCTGACACGCCCGTGTGGCCAGTGTGACTCAGGAGAATATTGAGATATCGATGTTGAGCGAGGCCCGTTCCCACGAATTCCCGACAACCGAATAGTCCGGCTCGCAACATTGCTAGCCACTAATAAATTCGTCCTGAACTCGGCATATAGCACGCGATGCGTTTGCCGCGGAGACGTGCCACGCCAGGCTCGACCGGCGGGGCAAACCCCACAGTGGCCATGCCCACCAGGGCGGGTAGTTGCGTTTGCAACGATCCATGGTGCAAATCGGCATTCGCTCGCCAGATTAGTTGGCCTCTCAGCTTCTTCTCAGGTACGTTAAGGAAGTCTGAGTCGGCCAACCATGAGGAGGGATCCGAATGCAACTTGCAATTCGCCCCATCCTCATGGCGGGTATCGCATTCGCCGGCGCCGGCGTTATCGCCACAGCGCCATTCACCCCCAGTCTTCCCGACGTCCAGATCCCGTCGATCACCACCCCGACGCTGGAACTCGCGGCACTGCCCAGTTACTTCGAATGGGTCCAGGCCGCCACAGATGCCCTCACCTATCAACTGCCCACCCTGCAGCAGATCATCGAAAGCGGTGTCGATGGCCTGCTGCCGATCGTGGAGCAATTCCTCAATCATCAGTTCCCTGACGTCGATGCGCTGCTGACCGACCTGCCCGAAACAGGCACGTTGCCGTCGATGTCGTCGCTGCAGGATGCGATGAAGTTGATCATCGCCGCACAGGGAACTCCTGCGGGTGCGGACATCATTCCTCAGATTGTCGACGGCCTGGTTCAGGTGGTTCAGGACATCGCCGACTTCGCCAGCCATGCAGTCGAGCCGGTGATCAGCTACTTGCTGAAAGCCACGATCGCGACACTCTCGCGACTGTCCGCGACCCTCAGCGCGGCGTTCACCGACCTGCCACACATCGCCGTCACCCTGGCAGCCGCCGCCGGATCGGTCGTCGGAACCCTCATCGACAACGTCCGAGTCGTCGTTGAAGCAGCAGCCACTCTCGATCCGGCGGCAATCCTGAAGGCGGCCACCGATGGGTTGGCCAACGTGCAACACGCCATCGGCGAGCAAGCCGGCGCCGTGTTCGACGCCGTAGACAAGTTCCGCATTGATGTCGAGGACGCACTGGCCCTTCCCGAGTGGTTGCCGATGCCCCCGAAGTCACCCGGTTCGGCAGCGAGCACGTCAGCCGCACTGGTGGCAGCCACCACCGCCACAGACACAGTGCCGCCGGAATCGGCTGAGACCGCGAAATTGTTGGGAGCACCCAATCCAGACGCAGGCGCGAAGGCTGCCGCCGGCAGCCTTCGTGACGCCTCGCCGAGCGACGACGCCCAGTCCGACTCGTCATCCGAGGCACTGCCGTCCGGCACTCCACCGACCAGCCCTACGTCAGCCGAGACTTCACAGTCGGCGGCCGTATCAAGCACCGAGGCCGAGAACGAATCGGGCAAGCCGGACAGGGCTCCGGCATCGAAGGCACCGAACACCAGGACTTCGCCCGGGGGGGCGAACGGTAAGGGGGGCTCCAAGCGGCAATCGGCCAGGCACAGCTCATGAGAATGAGTCGACCCGGTTCCTGAACCGCCAGGGGGGAACGGCCCCCTCTTCGGAAACGAAGAGGGGGCCGGCTTTCGTTCGGGTGCAGTCACCAGACGATCAGATTCGCCACCCAGTGCTTCCCCCGGCCGACCGCCGGCCCCGGGCCGGCTCACCAAAGATGGCGAAATTGCTAATAGATCCGCCAAAGTCGTCGCGCCACTGCGAGCAGTCCACCATTGCCAGATGTAGACAAATGCCACCGTCACCGTCGTGCGAGCTCTTTGCTGTATTTCGCAACCGCGGAACCCCACCGAAGAGGTGTTGCTTGCATTCGCAAAGAAATGCGACTTTCGCCGCCAACTAACCGCTCACTCAGTTTGCTCTCAGGTAGTTTGCCGTCTGAGGTCACCACGGCAAAGGAGCTCCAAATGCCCGCTGCAATACGCTCTGTTTTCACCGCAGGCGTCGCCCTCGCGGGTGCCGGCGTCATCGCCGTCAGCCCCGTCGCGCCGACGCCTGACGTCCACCTGCCCACCGTCCAGTCCCCCGCGATAGAACTCCTGGCCGCGCCGGCATTCGGCGCGAACCTGTACCAAGTGATGATCAACCAGTTGGGCAACTTCCTCGCGTCGACACCCATCGTGATCGGCAGCACTCAGCAGTGCACCGTGTGCCTCGGCCCGGCACCGGGCGTCAACTCGATCCCCTACACCGGGTGGGGCGCCATCGGAATCACTGTCGGCCTGTTCAACAGCCTCCCGGCCTTCTTCACCGCACTGACAACCGGGTCCACCTTGATCCAGTCCCTGGGCCAGGCCGGAATGGCAGTTCAGACCCCGATCACCAACACATTCTCGCTGATCCAGGCGGAGCGTGAACCGTATGGCGGCTATCAGCTACAAGACACCCTCACCCGCACTTTGGGCGCCGTCAAGCTGGTCTTGAACAGCATCTACGACACCGGCGTTCAGGCGCTTATCACCGGGCCGCTCGGTATCGCGACAGGTGTGATCGTTGGCCTCCAGACATTCGCGCAGGTACTGGCGACCTCAGGCTCGTTCACTACCGCGTTGAGCGACGCTGCGGTACCAATCATCGGCTCCATCGACACCGCACGAACGGACCTCGTCACCCTGGTGGGAGACAACCGGACCGACCTGTACAACCTGCTGGGCAGTGGTCCTCAGGCGGCCACTTCGCCCATCCCGACCCTGGATTCGGACGCCCCAGCGGCCCCCTCAGCCGCTCTGAAGGCGGCTGCGGCAGTCGCAGCGGCTGACGATTCCGATGACTCGTCCAGCACGGCCGGTTCGTCGAAGGACGATGCCGACTCAGCTGATGCGGGTAGCGGCTCGGGCAGGTCATCAGAGTCGACCGTCAAGTCCGGCGACTCGCACGCGGCCAAGCACGGTGTCGGCGGATCGAAGCGGCAGCGCTCCGCAGACTGACCTGGTGATGTGAGTGGGGCCCTTCTCCTACGGGAGAAGGGCCCCACTCACATCAGTGCGTCCACCTCTAACGCGCCAGTCCTACCGAGACACCTTGGCCCACCGGGCGGCATCACCTACGATGCCGACCGGCACCGCACCGGTCAAACTCACATTCTGAACACTCGGACCGGCAGCGACGATCGTGGTGTCTTGAAGAATCGGCAACACGGTAGCCATGTTCCATAGTCGGGGTTCGACCGCCGTGATGACATCGCCGATGGGTTTCGCACCGGTGAGCGCGGCCGTGAACAACGGCTCGAGGCTCTGGTCACAGATGCCCGTCAGGTTCGACGGTGCCCGTACGAGCTGCCCGGCGTCTGGCGTCGGCGTAGTCGATCCCGCAGGCGTCGATCCCGCAGGCGTCGTTGCCGGCGGCACCGAACTCCCCGGGGCGGCCGATGTCGGTGCCGCGATGGTCGTCGACGGCGAAGAAGTCGACACCGGCGCCGCCTCCAGCGCCGGACATCCGTATCTACTCTCCAGCGCGGTGGCCAAATCCCCTCCCGCAGCACGCCAGCCGACGATCGCGTCGACCCGATTGTTGCGCACCGCATCGGAATACAGCGTCGGCGGATCCAACGGAAGAACCGTGGCGGCGATCCCCACACTTCGGAGTTGATCTGCCGCCGTATTGGCCACCGCCACCGATGTCGGATCGTTGGAGGCCACCCCGATCACCATCGTCATCGCCGCACCGTCCTTGCTGATCCGGCCGCGGGTGATCTCGGGCGGCGGCGGCTGCGGTGTTGCGGAGCCCGTCGCCCGTGGCGGAGGCAGAGGTGATTCGGTTGGGCTGCGATCAACCTGGTAGCCGGCCAACTCGAGCAATGCCAGGGACTTGTCCCGTCCGAGTGCCGGCGGAGCTGTGGGCACATAGCCGGGATCGCTCGGCGACCGGATCTGCGCCTGAGCGAGGGTGACGCTGTTATCGCTGCCCGCACCGACGGCGGCAAGCAAGTCGACGTCCATCAGACCAAGAAGCGCCTTCCGTACATTAAGGTCAGACAGCTCGTCTTCCTGCGCGCGCAGGGTGAGCTGCATCACTCGCGGGGTGATGATCCGCCCCGTTCGAACATCGGGGATGGCGGAGAGTTGCGCGAACGCCGCAGCACCGCCGTGGACCTGGGCCACCTGCGTGTCGCCGTTGCGAATCGAATCCGCCAGCGCCGCAGGCGCCCCACCCCGGCGGAACAGAATTTGATCCGGCCTGGCGGGCGGACCCCAGAACCGATCGTTGCGGGCCAGCAGTATCTCGTCGCGCTGCGGATCGATGTTGTCGACACGGAATTCGCCGCCAGTGACCGGCAATGCCCGGGCGAGCCCCGCGGCGAATCCGCCAGGCACATCCTTCACGATGTGCGCCGGCAACAGATCGTTGAACAGCTCTGGCCATGCCGGGTAGGGATCGGAGAAGGTCACAACGGCTGTCTTACCGCCCTCGATCGATTGAACACCCGTGATGAGGTCGTACCCGGCGGGGTCCACGACACCCGGTTCGCTGACCATCTGCTGCCAGAGGTACCAGAAGTCGTCGGCGGCGATCGGTGCGTTGTCAGTCCACGATGCTTCGGGCCGGATCTTGTAGGTGACGGTAAACGGCGATTTATTCGTGACCTCGGCCGAGACCAGCAGCGTGGAGTCCATTACCCAGCGCGAACCGGTTGCGGTGGAGGGATCCGGAACCGGCCGGAAAGTACTGGGCAGCACCAGCGCGCTGATCGCAGCGTTCACCGGAGACTGATCCGAAAGCAGGTGCGGATTGAAACCGGCGCCAATGGAATCGATCGCGACGATGATCTGGGTCGCGCGGGGCGGAACCGGAGACGGAATGTCCCTCGTCTCAGTGCTCTGCGGCGCAGGTGGGGGGCTGACGGTGCAGCCGGCGGTAAGAAGAACACAGAGCAACATGCCCACGATCTGCAGACCGCGCGGACCGTGGGACATGCGAATCAGGGTAGCGACCAAACGGCGATCCAACCGGATCAACCGCGACCCGCCGCCTTAGCGCGCGAACGGTTACGTGCCCGGCTGGTCGCATCCAGTTCGGTTTTACGAACGCGGATGACCTCAGGTGTTACCTCGACACATTCATCCGGCGCGCAGAACTCCATGGCACGCTCCAGATCCAAATCGATCGCCTTGGCCAGCGTCTCGAACACGTCGGCCGTCGACGAGCGCATGTTGGTCAGCTTCTTTTCCCTGGTGACGTTGACATCAAGGTCTTCGGCTCGGGGGTTGATACCGACGACCATGCCCTCGTAGGTCTCCTCCCCGGGTTCCACGAAGAACTGTCCGCGGTCGGCGAGCTGCGTCAATGCATAGGCCGTGATCGCGCCGGAACGGTCCGAGACCAGTGAGCCGCTGTGTCTGGCCCGGATGTCGCCGGCCCACGGGCGGTAGCCGTCGAAGACGGCGTTGGCGATGCCCGAGCCGCGCGTTTCTGTGAGGAAGTCGGTCCGGAATCCGATGAGGCCGCGGCTTGGCACGATGAAGTCCATCCGCACCCAGCCGGCAGCGTGGTTGGCCATCTCTTCCATCCGGCCCTTGCGGGCGGCCATCAGCTGCGTGACGGTACCCACGAACTCGTCAGGGCAGTCGATGGTCAGAGCCTCGAACGGTTCGTGCAGCTTGCCATCGATGGTGCGGGTAACCACCTGCGGTTTGCCGACCGTGAGCTCGAACCCTTCACGGCGCATCTGCTCGACCAACACCGCGAGCGCCAATTCCCCGCGGCCCTGTACCTCCCAGGCATCCGGGCGGTCGATGTCGACGACGCGGATCGACACGTTGCCCACCAATTCGCTGTCCAGCCTGCTGCGAACCATGCGCGCAGTCAGCTTGTGGCCGGACACCTTGCCCGCCAGGGGCGACGAGTTCGTTCCGATGGTGACGGAGATCGCCGGCTCATCGACGGTGATGCGCGGCAGCGCGTGCGCATGCTCGGGGTCCGCCAGCGTGTCGCCGATCATGATCTCCGGGAGTCCCGCGACGGCGACGATGTCGCCCGCCACCGCCTCGTCGGTAGGGCTGCGCTCAACCCCGACGGTGGCCAACAATTCAGTGATGCGCGCTGACGTCACCACCGGGGACCCGTCGACCAGACGCATCCAGGCGACAGTCTGACCCTTGCGCAGCTTGCCGTTGTGGATGCGGATGAGGGCAAGGCGACCCAGGAATGGCGACGCGTCGAGGTTTGTGACGAGGGCCTGCAGAGGCGCCTCCGGATCGCCCGTGGGCGGCGGGATGTGCTCGAGCAGTGTGTCGAACAGCGGATCCAGGTTGTCGCCGGATGGGTTCTCGCCGTCCGCGGGCTGTTCGGTGCTGGCCACTCCGGCCCGCCCCGATGCGTACAGGGTGGGCAGACCCAGAGCGTGTTCCGCGGCGGCGGAGGCCTCTTCGTCCAGGTCGGAGGCCACGTCGAGCAATAGATCGTGACTGGCCTCGACGACCTCGGAGATCCGGGCATCCGGCCGATCGGTCTTGTTGACCACAAGAATCACCGGCAAATGGGCTGCCAGCGCCTTACGCAGCACGAATCGAGTCTGTGGCAGCGGCCCTTCGGAGGCATCGACCAGGAGAACGACGCCGTCGACCATCGACAAACCGCGTTCGACCTCGCCGCCGAAGTCTGCGTGCCCAGGGGTGTCGATGACGTTGATCACCGTCACGCTGCCGTCGGGGTTGTGCCGGTGCACCGCGGTGTTCTTGGCGAGAATCGTGATGCCCTTTTCCCGCTCCAGGTCACCCGAGTCCATGATGCGTTCCTGGTTTTCGCCGTGCTCACGCAGCGCACCGGACTGCCGCAGCATGGCGTCGACCAACGTGGTCTTGCCGTGGTCGACGTGCGCCACGATGGCGACATTGCGGAATTTGGCGTTGGGCACACTCACGCCGGTGATTGTGGCAGCGCCGAAGCCCTTTTGGGAAACCACAGCATTTGAAGGTAGGGACGGCTACGGGTACGAAAGCAGCACCATGACCCTCCCGTCGGGCGGCGGAGCGCCGAACTCGGCGACGCCCTCGTCGTCGGGAAAGCCGTAGTAACGGACCTGATCGTCGCTGATCGAATCGATCACTTTGCCCGTGGTCGCTATCCGGCCGTTGTCCACGTCCTTCATCACGCCGCGGAAATCCGGCACCGACAACGACTCCGCCAGGAGCAGCACCTGACCGCCGCCGCTGAGGTCCACCAAGACGCCGGCACCGGCGTAATTGTTCCCGCCGCGACCGGTCCCCCTCGGCGCCCAGTAGACCGGCGGGCCCGCGAGTCGGCCGTCCACTCGTCGATATTCCCCGACGTGTGTCCGACCGTCGGCAACGGCGACCTCGGGCAGATCGGCGATGGTGCGTTTCTCGGCGATCCACATCCATCCCAGCGGGACGCACACGATCGCGTACATCATCACCACCAGCATCAGAACCGGCTTCCAGGCGATTTCCCAGCCGAGCCGGCGCGGCGACACCCGCAAACCGGCGAGCCTCTCGTCGAGCTGACTACGACCGAATCTGAAGACGTACCAAGCCAATACGCGCGCCAGTGCCATGCCCGCGATGATGATGAGGCCGACGATCCCGGAGACCCGCCAGTAGAAAGTGCTGTCGCCCTGATTCTCGGTGGCGGCTGTCATGACAGCCGGAATGGGCGCGGTGATCAACAACAGCAGCGCGTAGGACGGGTGACTGGTCAGGTACACGTAGTCGACGCGGGCCCGGTTGTTGACAGCGACCAGCGTGAAGTCGCCGGCACCAGCTTTCACCACGGGCGACCACGAGCCCTTCACAATTCGGGGCTTCACGAGGGACCGCACGAAGAAAAGCCCGGCGAAGGTCGCGACCGCCAACGAACCCCAGAAGGCGCCCGGCATCGACTCAGCGGTTCCCGGTACCCCGAAGGCGCCGTGGATGTCGATCGCCTTACCGATGAAGAACGCCAGCGGCATGATTAAAAACAGTTCCGCCAGCCAAATTTGAATGAGTTGCGGGATGCGTGACCCGACCCGGTCGAAGGCGAGCACCTGCCGCCAGAGGAACCGGAGAACACTCATGCATTGGCACGATAGTGAGCGGGTAAAGCGCGACGGTCAGGTTCGTCGCAACGCGGCTTCCAGTTGCGGTAGCCAAGCGGTGTCCGCGGGCACCCAGGCCAGCTCGGCGAGTTGGGCTGCCCCGATCCACCTCAACGCCCGATGCTCGTGAGCATGGGGCGTGCCGTGCGCACAGCTGACGAAGTAGGCACGCAGAACACCCGCGCCGATCTGCACATCGCCGGCGAGTCGCTCCCCCACCACTACTTCGACGCCCAACTCTTCTCGCAGTTCGCGTGCGAGCGCGGCACTGTCGCTCTCGTCGTCGGCGGCCTTGCCGCCGGGCAGTTCCCACAGGCCGGCCAGTTCCGGTGGATGCCGTCGTTGGGCAACCAGCAATTGACTGCCGGTGATCAAGGCCCCGGCCACGACGATCTGGGTGGGCATGGCGCGACGGTATACCGTCGAAGGATGGCCGTGCTAACCGATGAGCAAGTTGACTCCGCCGCCGAAAATCTCGACGGGTGGCAGCGTGACGGTGGCGCGCTGCGCCGCTCGGTGAAGTTTGCGACTTTCCTGGACGGCATCGACGCCGTCCGGCGCGTCGCGGAGCACGCCGAACGAGAGGACCACCATCCTGATATCGATATTCGTTGGCGGACAGTCACTTTCGCCCTGGTCACGCATTCCGAAGGCGGGATAACCGCTAAGGATCTACAGATGGCGGCGGATATCGACGGGATTGTGCGAACCCGGTAGCCGCAATCCAGCCCAGCGTCACAAGCGCAGCGACGATGTAGATCAACCCCGCCCAGGCGAGGTACCAGGGCCGGCTGATCTGCCAGATCGTCGGTTGCGCGAAACTCAGCAACCAGGGCGCCCCAACGACGGTCAGCGCCACCCAGCCCCAGCCCAGCAGCCTGGCTCCGGCGCGTTCACACCACGGACCGTGCAAGAGCCAAATCATCAAGGGCACCAACCACACCCAGTGATGCGTCCAGGAGATCGGCGAAAGCAGGAGACCGAATAACTGCACCACCAACAGCGAGCCGAGTCGATCGCGGCCGTCGGCACCTCCACCCAGCGCGCGCCATGCCAGTACCGCCAACGCGGCCGTCGACACAATCGCGATGACGACAGCCGGCCCATAACGGGCGTCATAGCCCAGAATCCGGGAGATCCCGCCCCGCCACGATTGATTGAACGATGTTCCGATCGGTCCGATGCGGCTCGCGTCGCCCAGCAGATCTGTGAAATAGAAGCGCGCCTGCTGCCCGATCACGACTACCGAAAGCCCGACGGTGGCCACGAAAGTCACTGCCGAGAACACGGCGGCTGCCCAACGTCGCGTGCCGAGAAAATACAAGCCGGTGAATGCGGGCGTCAGCTTCACACCGGCGGCAAGACCGACCAGCAGCCCCGATACCCACCATCGACTGCTGTAGACCGCACACATAGCCGCGAGCACCAGGACGACGTTGATCTGTCCATAGTCGAAGGTGCTGCGCAGAGGTTCCATCCACATGGCAACAGCGGTCCACACCATCGCTGTGCGACGGCCGGCGTGTTTGGGGACGCCGATCAGCCGCTGGCTCATGCGCACCACCCCGTACAGCGCTGCCATGATCCCGAGCTGCCAGCACAGCGCCACTACGGCGAACGGCAACAGCTGCAATGGGTAGAACACCAGCGCCGCGAACGGTGGATAGGTGAAAGGCAGTGGGAAATCAGGAGTTTGGTCGGGGTAGACGTAGGAGTAGAGCGTGCCCGGGTGGTCCAGCGCGGCCGCTCCGCCGAGGTACACATGGAGATCCACGAAATTTGCGCCGTTGGGCACCAGATAGGTCCAGGCCAGCCGGGCCGCAACACTGACGCACAGCAGCACTGGTGCCAGCTTGGCGATGCCGGCACGGGTGTCCACTGTGCGACTGTACGTTTCCGGTGGGCTTCCAGGTCGGAAGCCGCGTGCGGCAATAGTTGCCAGCAGCAGATGATCAACTGCGCGACCCCGATCCCGGCGGCACGGATAGTCTCAGGGACATGACGGCGAAGCTCTGGCTGGCGCAGGATTCCGAGGCCGATCAGCTGTTGGCCGACGATCCGTTCGCGCTTCTGGTGGGAATGTGCCTAGATCAACAGATTCCGCTCGAAGTTGCGTTCCAGGGCCCCCGGAAGCTCGTGGACCGCATGGGCGGGCTGGATCCGCACGTGATCGCTGACTACGACCCGGAGAAGTTCGCCGAATTGTGTGCGCAACGTCCCGCGGTGCACCGATTTCCGGGATCGATGGCAAAGCGAGTCCAGGGACTTGCTCGGGAGATCGTCGATCGCTACGGCGGCGACGCGGCCCGATTGTGGATCGACGGCTCTCCGGACGGCGCCGAGGTCCTTCGCCGCCTGAAGGCGTTACCCGGCTTCGGCGAGCAGAAGGCCAAGATTTTCCTGGCTCTGCTGGGTAAGCAGTACGGAGTGACACCATCGGGATGGCGTGCCGCTGCCGGCGACTACGGCAAAGCCGGTGTGCACATGTCTGTCGCCGATGTTCTCGACGCCGAATCACTGGATCAGGTACGGGTACACAAGAAGCAGATGAAGGCTGCGGCCCAGGCTAAGAAGTCAGCGCCCGCCAAATAAGACACCCGAAGAAAGGCCGCACATGAAGACACATCTGAATTGCCCCTGTGGTGAAGCGATCAGCGCGAAGGACGAGGACGAGCTGGTGGAGCTTGCCCAGGCTCATCTGTCGCAGGCACATCCCGGCCGCGAGTACGACCGGGACGCCATCCTTTTCATGGCCTTCTGACCTCGAGTCGTTCTGGCTTTATGGCCTTCTGACCCGTTCCACTTCGGACCGGGGGGGAAGCCGCTACGGCACCACAGACGAGCCGATCGTCGGCATGAACGTGCACTGCTTGTCGACGGTGGTCACCTGACCGAAGATCGTCGACATGATGCTGCCCGATCCGGTGTCGACGATGGCCGTCAGCGTGGTGGGGCCTTGCGGATTGATGGCGGGGTTCGGCTTGAGTGTCGCGCTGCCCGACTTCCCGGTCGTGAGGTTGACCCAGGTGACGTTGAGCGGGAGTTTCTGCTGCTCCGCCGGAGCCGGTGTGCCAACCGCGGTGAACACGTAGGCGGTCTGGCCGGGGCCCGGTCCGGGTGCCGGGATCTTGGCCGGACCGGCCACGGAGAGCGCAGCCGCGATGACGTTGCCACCGTCCTTCAGGCAACCGTTACTGATCGACGGGTACATGAAGTCCTGCGTGGGCGGGCTGTTCGGATCGAACGACGGCGCGGCGGCGGGTGCCGGCGACGGCGCGGGTGCCGGGCCGCCCGGATTGGCGAGCGGGGTTGCCATGGAGTTGGCGATGGCCGGAGAGCTGACGGGTGTGGGCACCTCGGGCATCGCGGCCGCCGCCGGCCCCACGGCGTTTTCCGGGTTCACGCCCACCGGCAGGTGTGCATCGGTTCCGCCGATGACCCCCTGCTCGGGGAGGTGCTGGGGAAGCGGAACAGGTCCGTTGCCGCTGCCGGGAGTCAGCAGCGGCATTGTGCCGTGCGCGACCCCCGTCATCTCCTGGGTTGGCGCCGCGGCGGGAGCGGCAATCGAGGGCCCCGCCGCCCCACCCTCCTGCACGAACTTCGCCACCGAATTCGCCAACGCCGCCGAGCCCGCCGGTGTCGTGGCGTTCCCGGCCAACTGCGACGCCGCGGCCAGGAGCAACTGCTGCGCCGACGCAGGATTGGCGGCGGCCTGCTGCACCACCGGACTGAGGTTCTGCACTGCCTCCAGGCCTGGAAGCTGGCCTGGGTCCAACGGCAGTGTCGGGTCGGCAGCGGCCATCGGGCCCAGCACCAGCTGGGTTGCCGCGACGACAGCCACGGTGGTCAGTCCGGTGGCCAGCTTGGTCGTCGTCCTAGCGATCTTCGCCACGATCTGTTCCCCTGTCGATTGGGTGTGAGGCAGGCAGCGGGTCACCGCAACGGATGTCAGGGAAGGGCTGCGAGCGGAAGCAGCTGGCCGATGCCGGCCCCACCGGGCGTGGTGGGGGCGATCGCCGGGTTGCTGGCCGGCGGCACCGCACCACCCGGGTTGACGGGTGCCGGAGCAATGCCCAGCTGATCGCCGATCGCGATCGGGAACGGCATCTCGTGCGGTGTCAGATTCGCAACGTCACCTGGCACCCCGAGCTGGTTCAGCAGCTGAATGGGGAGCAGGGAGGTGCCGGACGAGGGCGCGGGTGCCGCCGCGGGCGCAGGCGCGCCGGGTAGCGGCGCGGTCTCCGGGGCTCCGACGATCGGCGAGACGGGCAGTGTGGCAGGCGCACCGGTCAGTTGCGACGCGCCGCCCCCGATCGCGGTGGCGGCCGTCTGCAGCAGGGCTGCGGCGCCCGCCGGGTTGGTGGCGAATTGCTGCAACATGTTGAGAGCCGGCATGACGGGCATAGCCGGATCCATCGGCGGGAGCGCCGGGTCCGCGGATGCGGTCGGGCTGAATGCGAATGCGGCTGAAATCAGCCCGGCGGCCGCAATCGTATTGGCGGCCAACAGATTTGTTAAACGTGACATAGTGCTCCCACTTCCTTGATTGCAGGTCTGAGTCCGAAGGTAGTCAGTTACGGGAGTTACTCAAGTGACACGTGAGGCGGTTATTCAACCGTTACTGACGTGATGACGACCCGAAATGATCGCCGCCCGGGTTGCGTTCAATACGCTGGCAATCCCCTACGACAGGAGCACCCTGTGTCAGACACGGATGACCCATCGCAATCCCCGTCTCCGAGCGCCGCAGGTTACGTCGGCATCCAGAACAGTCCCGAATTCCACGACCTACGACGGTCGTTGCGGCGCTTCGTCATTCCGACAACGATCTTCTTCCTCGTCTGGTACGCCAGCTATGTCCTGCTGGGCGCCTTCGCCCACGACTTCATGGCGATCAAGCTGTGGGGGAATATCAATGTCGGGTTGCTCGTCGGGTTGGGCCAATTCGTCACGACGTTCGTCATCACCGGGCTTTACGTGCGATTCGCCAACCGTGAACTGGATCCGCGGGCAGATGCCATTCGGGCCCGGCAGGAAGGCGCGCATCGATGACGTCATCACTGGCCGCCGACACCGTCGGCAATCCGGCGATCAACATCAGCATTTTCGCGGCGTTCGTCGTCGCGACCCTGTTCATCGTCATCCGGGTGAGCCGCCGCAACACCACCGCGACCGAATTCTTCACCGCCGGGAGAGCCTTTTCCGGGCCGCAGAACGGCATCGCGATCGCCGGCGACTATTTATCCGCGGCAAGCTTTCTCGGCATCGCCGGAGCCATCGCGATCTACGGCTACGACGGCTTCCTGTATTCGATAGGCTTCCTGGTCGCCTGGTTGGTTGCGCTGCTGCTGGTAGCTGAATTGTTGCGCAACACAGGCAAATTCACGATGGCCGACGTGCTGAGCTTCCGTCTCAAACAGAAGCCGGTACGCCTCGCCGCCGCGGCGTCGACGATGACCGTGTCGCTGTTCTATCTCCTGGCCCAGATGGCCGGTGCGGGTGGGTTGGTTGCCCTGCTGCTCGACATTCACGGAAAGCTGGCCCAGTCCGTTGTCATCGCTGTCGTGGGCGTCCTGATGATCGTCTACGTCCTGGTCGGCGGAATGGCAGGCACCACCTGGGTTCAGATCATCAAGGCGGTGCTCCTGGTGGCGGGCGCCGCCGTGATGACCGTGATGGTCCTGGCCAAATTCGGATTCAACTTCTCGGACATCCTCGGCTCGGCGCAGACGATGATGCACCAGGCCACTGGCAAAGGGCTGGCGAGTCGCGACGTGCTGGCACCGGGCGCGCAGTACGGCGGGTCGGTCACCTCGAAGATCAATCTGCTGTCACTCGGGCTGGCGTTGGTGCTCGGTACCGCGGGGCTACCGCACGTCCTGATGCGCTTCTACACGGTTCCCACCGCGAAAGAGGCCCGCAGATCCGTTGTTTGGGCCATCGGCATCATCGGCGCGTTCTATCTGTTCACCTTGGCGCTGGGCTACGGGGCGGCGGCAATCGTCGGACCCGACCGGATTCTGAAGGCACCGGGGGGCCAGAACTCCGCCGCTCCCCTGCTGGCGCTGGAGCTCGGTGGTGTGGTCCTGCTGGGCATCATCTCCGCGGTGGCCTTCGCGACGATCCTCGCCGTCGTGGCCGGGCTGACCATCACCGCGTCGGCATCTTTCGCCCACGACGTGTACGCGAGCGTGATGAAGGGCCATGAAGTCACCGAGCGCGAGCAGGTCCGGGTTTCGCGCATCACGGCCGTTGTCCTGGGGGTGGCGGCGATCGGGCTCGGGATCCTGGCGAATGGTCAGAATGTCGCGTTCCTGGTGGCGCTGGCATTCGCGGTGGCTGCGTCGGCGAACCTGCCGACCATCATCTATTCCCTGTACTGGCGCCGATTCAACACCCGGGGCGCGCTCTGGAGCATGTACGGCGGGCTCATCAGCTGCATCGTCCTGATCGTGATATCGCCGGCGGTGTCCGGGAACAAGACGGCGATGATTCCGGGAGCGGACTTCGCCTGGTTCCCGCTGTCGAATCCGGGGATCGTTTCGATACCGCTCGCATTCGTCCTGGGCATCGTGGGCACGTTGACGTCATCCGACCGGGGTAACCCCGCGCTCCAGGCGGAGATGGAAGTCCGTGCGCTGACGGGGATCGGCGCGGAGAAGGCTGCCCCGCACTGAGGGGCGCCGCGCGTCAGCCGCTCTTGCGGCGGAACTCCCGGCGGCTCTCGAGCGGCCCGTGGGCAGAGCGCGACTGCTTGTCGCCACTGTCCTTGTGCGCGGCGCCGCCCGCCGACTTGGCGTTCTTGCGCTCCAGCGCCTCCCGAAACCTGCGCTTGGTCTCGTCCTGCGGATCAGTCTCTGAATCAGCCATGCTGGGAGGGTAGCCCGCCGAGCCTCGCTCGGTCGGCGAAGCGTCAGCGCATGCCCGGCGGCATGCCGTAGAGATGCGTGATCGGGAGGGTCAGCAGTACCCGGCGGTCGGTCACCATTGCTTCCCGGTATTCGTCCCAGTCGGGGTGCTCGCCGGAGATGTTGCGATACAGCGCGACCAGGGCCTCGACGGTATCGTCATGCGGTGAGGCGGCCGGCGGAGTCAGGATTGCGTTTCCTTCAGCAACGGCGTAAGACCAGCCGTCGTCGGAGCTGACCAGAATCGACGCCCTCGGATCGCGGCGAAGGTTACGCGTCTTCGCCCGGGGTTCGGTGACCGAGACCTCGATCGCGAGATTTCGGGAGTCGCAGTGATAACTGACATTCGAGAGTTGAGGACGGCCATCGCGTTTCACGGTGGCCAAGACCCCCAACGAGTTTCCCGCAATCAATGCCAGCAGCTTGTCGTCGAACGCATCGCGCATATCGTCGACCCTACTTGCCCATCAGGCGTGCCCTCTTGCGCCGATCCGCGCCGCAGCCCGGCCTACCATCGCAGGTATGACCCGCTACGCAGGATTTCTTCGCGGAATCAACGTAGGCGGAATCACCATAAAGATGGACGAGCTCGCCACGGCGCTGGGTGACGCTGGATTCACCGACGTCCGCACGATATTGGCCAGCGGTAACGTCGTGTTTGAGTGCGAACTCACCGATGTCTACGCGGTGCGCGCCGAAGCCGAGACCGCTCTTCGGGATTCCTTCGGTTACGAGGCATGGGTGCTGGTCTACGAGCTCGACGAAGTTCGTGAGATCAACGCGGGATTCCCCTTCGAAGCCGAAGTCGACGGTCACCATTCCTATGTGACGTTCGTCAGCGACGCCGGCGTCCTCGCCGAACTCGCCGCCCTGGCGAACACCGCCGGCCCGGACGAAAAGATCGCGCGGGGCAACGGGGTGCTCTACTGGCAGGTGCCGAAGTCGGGCACCCTCAACTCGACGATCGGGAGGACGATGGGCAAGAAGCGCTACAAGTCGTCGACCACGACCCGCAACCTGCGCACGCTGGCCAAAGTGCTGCGCTGAGCATTAGGGTTGCCCCGATGAATGAGCCAGGACAGAACTCGGCCAACGGGCCCGCCGAGAAGAGAGTCGATGCCAAGCAACTGAGCGGTGTCTCCGAGACCGCGCTGGCAACGCTCAACAGCCGCGCCTATCAGGCCGGCCTCCCCGACCCCCTCATTCACGATCCGGTAGCAGCCAAGCTCGTTGACGCGATCGACTTCGACTTCGGTAAGTTCGGCCGCAGTCAGCAGGGTCAGGAATTCGCGCTCCGCGCCCTGGCGTTCGACGGCTGCGTCCACCGGTATCTGCAGAAGCATCCGAACGCTACGGTGGTCGCCCTTGCCGAGGGTCTGCAAACGAGTTTCTGGCGGCTGAGCCACGCGTTGCCCGATGCTCAGTTCAAGTGGGTGTCGATCGATTTTCCGCCCATCGTGGAACTGCGCGAACGTCTACTGCCGTCGTCACCGCGGGTGACGAATCTGGCGCAGTCCGCACTCGACTACAGCTGGATGGACGGGATCGACGCAAGCCAGGGCGTCGTCGTCACTGCCGAGGGCCTGTTGATGTATCTGCAGCCCACCGAGGCGTTGGATCTCATTGCCCAGTGCGCCAAGCGATTCCCCGGCGGCCAGATGGTCTTCGACCTCCCGCCGACCATCATCAAGCTGATGCCGAAGGGCGCCAAGCTGTCGAAGCACTACCGATGGCCGCCGATGCCGTTCACCGTGTCCAGCAAGGAGCTTGCAAACCTCGTCAATACGGTGCCCGGTGTACGGGCAGTTCACGACGTGCCGATGCCCAAGGGACGAGGCCTGCTGTTCGGCGCCGTGGTGCCGACCCTGTGGCGGTTCGGGCCCCTCAAGCCGTTGCGGGGCGCCTATACCGTGCTGGAATTCGACTAGCCCGTCAGTCGAACGCGGCGTCGAGGTAGCGAGCCGCATCGTTTTTTCCAAGGCCCAGTGAACGGGCGACATCCGCATAGGCGGTAGCCGCCGCGGCCATCGCCGCGTCCGACGGGTCAGCACAGGCAACGAAAGTTCCCAAACGACCGCGTGTTTCAAGGATGCCCGCGGATTCCAGCTCACGATAGCTGCGTGCCACCGTGTTGGCGGCCAGCCCCAGCCGGCCCGCCAGGTCGCGCACCGTGGGCAGCCGCGTCCCGGCGGTCAGCCGCCCGCCTCGCACACCGTCGATGATCTGAGATCTCAGCTGGTCGAAGGGCGGCGTCGCAGCGGTGGGATCGACTTTCAGCCATTCACTGGGCTCCACAGGATTCAGTATCGGCGAGTGCGGCTATTTTTGTGGAATGCGTATCGCAGTGCTCAGTGGGGCGGGGATCTCGGCGGAGAGCGGTGTGCCCACCTTCCGGGACGACGCCACGGGCCTGTGGGCGAAGTACGACCCGTACGAGTTATCCAGCACCGAGGGCTGGGCAAACAATCCCGAGCGGGTGTGGGCCTGGTACCTGTGGCGGCATCATCTGGTCGGCCGGGTCGAGCCCAACGCAGGACACCGGGCCGTCGCCGACTGGCAGGACCACTCCGACGTCACCGTCATCACCCAGAACGTTGACGATCTGCATGAGCGTGCGGGCAGCAAAACTGTTCACCACCTACACGGCAGTCTGTTCGAATTCTGTTGTGGCACATGCGGTTCCCGTTATCAAGGATTGCTGCCCGAGATGCCCGACCCGGAGCTGGAAAAGATGCCGCCCAGCTGCGAATGCGGGGGGCTGATCCGCCCCGGAATCGTCTGGTTCGGCGAACCGCTTCCCGATGAGCCGTGGCAGGCGAGTGTCGATGCGGCCGCCACCTGCGATGCCATGGTGGTCGTCGGAACCTCTGGTCTCGTGTACCCGGCGGCGGCGCTCCCCGACATTGCGCTGGCCACCGGAGCCGTGGTGATCGAGGTCAACCCGGAGCCAACCCCGTTGTCACCGAAGGCGACAGAAGCCATCAGGGAAAGTGCGAGCACGGCGTTGCCCCGGCTGATGCACCGACTGTCGGAACTGCGGGGCCGCTAGGCCGGTTTGACGGCTCTGCCCAGCACGACTTCCATCACCGGCGTCGGCACCCACGCCGGGAACTGAGCTTGCCGCCGACTTCGATCGATCGCGAAACCGGCGGCCGTTACGGCCGTTTCGGTGTCGCGGTGGGTGTGACAGTTGCCCACGAGACGCGGCCACACCGTAGCGTCCGCAACCTGCTGCAGCTTGCCTCTGATCCCAGCGCTGGCAACATGCTCCAGATAGCGCAATTCTCCGCCGGGTTTCAGCACCGAGTGAACTTTGCGCAGAACGGCTTCCGGTTCGTCGACCGAGCAGAGCACGAGGGAACACACTGCCGCATCGAACGGCTGGCTGATCGGCATGGATTCAACAGTGGCAGGAAGCACCGTGACGGATACCGGAGCGTGGTCAGCGGCCGCGCGGGCCTTGGCTGTCAGGTTCACCTCCGGTTCGAGCGCCACCACTTCGTCGACCGTATCGGGATAGAACTCGAAGTTGGTCCCGGTGCCCGCGCCCACTTCAAGAACCCGCCCGGTGAGACCGGCCAGCGTCTCCCGGCGCATCTCACGAAGCAGGCTTGTCTCGTGGTTGGACATGAAGGTCCACACCCTCGCGAAAAACGGGTTGTCGAGCTTCTGCGCCGCCATCTGATTACCCCTTTTTGAATGGTTCCAATTCACGTGGTCGCGACGGGTGGTAGCGACCTACCCGCGAGTAAGAATTGCCATGATTTTCCGAAACGTGACTCAATGATTCCTTAATGGTTACGCATACGCTCATCTACATGTGGATCGACGACACCAGTGCCGATGTCATCAAAGTTGACTTCGAAGCTCTCTACCACGGCGATTTTCTCGTGGAAGGCGACACCTCGGAGCAGTTCGAAGATCGGCCCCCGCTCGCTAACGCAAGCTGAGTTTCGCAGCGGTCGGCGGCTTGCCGCCGGTTTCTGACATGGCTTGTGCGCGATTGTTACACCGCGCTGGTGCCCGCCTGATTTCAGGCGGGCACTTTTGCGTTGGAGCCGGAACCGATCATGCCCGCGAGCCGGCCGGCGATGATCTCCTCTGCCTCGTCGACAATCCGGGAGATCAGATCCCCCACCGTCGGGATGTCGTTGATGAGCCCCATGGCGGTGCCCACAGTCCAGATGCCTGCGTCCACATCGCCCTCGTCGAACACCCGCTTGCCGCGTACGCCGGCAACCAGATCCTTGATGTCGCCGAATTGTCCGCCGCCGTTGAGGATCTCCACCACCTCACGTGACACCGCATTGCTGGCCACTCGCGCGGTGTTGTGCAGATTGCGGAAGATCAGTTCGGTGCCGCGCTCGTTGCCGTCGACGATCGCCTGCTTGACGTTCTCGTGGATGCAGGACTCGACAGTGCACATGAAACGCGATCCCATGTTGATACCGTCGGCGCCCAGCGCCAGGGCAGCAACCAGGCCGCGCGCATCGGCGAATCCACCCGAGGCGATCATCGGAATCTCGATCTGCTGCGCGGCTGCCGGGATGAGCACCAGCCCGGGGACATCGTCCTCGCCGGGGTGACCCGCGCATTCGAATCCGTCGATGCTGATGCCGTCGACGCCCAGGCTCTGCGCCTTCACCGCGTGACGCACCGACGTGCACTTGTGCAGCACCTTGATGCCGTGGTCATGAAACATCGGCAGGTGCGGTGCGGGGTTGGATCCGGCTGTCTCAACGATCTTGATGTCGTTTTCGACGATGACACGGCGGTATTCGTCGTAGGGCGGCGGCGTGATCGCCGGAAGGATGGTGAGGTTCACCCCGAACGGTTTATCCGTCAGATCCCGGGTGCGCGCTATCTCGTTGGCCAGATCGCCGGGAGTGGGTTGAGTCAGCGCGGTCAGAAATCCGAGCCCACCCGCATTCGCCACGGCGGCAACCAGTTCCGCACGACCGACCCATTGCATTCCGCCTTGCGCAATGGGGTGTTCGATCCCGAACGTCTCCGTGAATTTGGTCGTCAGGGTCATATCAACCTCCTCGTCATGTCGGTTGCCGCCTCGTTAACGCGGAGCCATACGAATGGCGCCGTCGAGGCGAATCACCTCGCCGTTGAGCATCGGGTTCTCCACGATGTGAGCAGCGAGCGCCCCGTACTCCGAGGGCTTGCCCAACCGGGATGGATGCGGCACCTGCGCGCCAAGCGACTGCCTGGCGGGTTCGGGCAGCCCTGCCAACAGCGGCGTGTCGAACAGACCCGGTGCAATTGTGACCACTCGAATGGCCTTATCGGCCAAGTCGCGAGCTATCGGCAGTGTCATGCCGACCACGCCGCCCTTCGATGCCGAATAGGCAGCCTGCCCGATCTGACCGTCGAACGCCGCGACCGAGGCGGTGTTGATGATGACGCCGCGCTCCGGGGTGTCCGCGTCGCCGATCGGGTCGGTCTTGGCGATTCTTTCGGCCGCCAGTCGCAGCACGTTGAAGGTGCCGACGAGGTTGATGTTGACGATCCGGGCGAATTTCTTCAGCGGGTAGACGCCGCCCTTGCCCAATACGCGGATCGCGTCGCCCGTTCCGGCGCAATTGACCACGATGCGGACGACGCCGAGAGATTCGGCGATGTCGAGTGCAGTGGCGACGCCGTCTTCATCGGTGACGTCGGCCGCCGCGAACCGCACTCGATCACCGAGTTCCCTGGCGACTTCTTCACCGCGGGAAGTCGGAAGATCGAGGATTACGACGAGCGCACCCTTGCCGAGTAGAGCCTTCGCGGTGGCAAGACCCAGCCCCGAAGCGCCGCCGGTGACCACCGCGACCGCGTTGTTGATTTCCACAGACGTCTCCCTTTCGACCTACTGGTTGGTTGGGACTATACCGACGTCACGCCTGCTCACCGAGGACGCCCCAGTCCCTGAGAACAGCGTCCGTGTCAGCACCCACAGCTCCGGGCCGAGTGGGCGGTGTTGTGGTCGTCCGGGAGAAGCGCGGGGCCGGCGCGGGAAAGATCCCGACGTCATCGCGGTAGAACGCGTCGCGTTCGGTGTTGTGCGGCTCCGATTCGACCTCGGCGAAGGACAGCACCGGGGTGACGCACGCGTCGCTGTTGGCGAACACCGCGGTCCAGTGATCACGATCGTGAGCCGCGATGGCGGCAGCCAGCCGTTCGCGCAACTCCGGCCAGCGAGCCATGTCGTTCTGGTCCGGCAGCGTTGTGGGGTCGAGGCCCAGCTTCTCGAGCAGTTCCGCGTAGAACTGCGGTTCGATCGAGCCGACCGCGAGGTATCGCCCGTCGGCGCATTCGTAGGTGTCGTAGTAAGGGGCTCCGGTGTCGAGCATGTTGGTGCCACGCTCGTCGCTCCACATACCGCTGGCGCGGAATGCCCACATCATCTGGGCCAGGACGCCCGCGCCGTCTACCATCGCCGCATCGATCACCTGACCCTTGCCGGAACGTTCCCGCTCCCACAACGCGGAAAGCACGCCGACCAGCAGGAACATCGAGCCCCCACCGAAATCGCCGACGAGGTTCAGCGGAGGGACCGGCTTCTCGCCGGCCCGTCCGATCGCATTCAGGATCCCGTTCAGCGAGATGTAATTGATGTCATGACCGGCTTGCCGGCTACGCGGCCCGGTTTGGCCCCACCCGGTCATCCGCGCGTAGATCAGACGCTCGTTGACCTTGGCGCAGTCTTCCGGACCGAGTCCGAGTCGCTCGGTCACGCCGGGCCGGAACCCTTCGATCAGCACGTCGGCCTTGGCGATGAGTCCGAGCACCATCTCACGGTCCTGGGGCTCTTTGAGATTGGCCGCGACTGAGCGGCGGTTTCGCAGGAGGTAGTCGTTGCGGGGTCCGGCGAATTTACTCGGGCGGTCGATACGAATGACGTCCGCGCCGAGGTCGCCGAGGATCATCGCGGCGTGCGGACCCGGCCCGATGCCGGCCAATTCGACGACTCTCAAACCGTCCAGTGGTCCCGCCATAAGCCTGCCTGCCCTCCGCTTGAGAATCGCGTCATCGCCGATCAACACCGGCACTCAGGTACTTTAGGGTTCAGACATGACCAGCCTGGATTCGCCCGATACCTACCCTGGCATCCCGGATCTCACCGTGAGTCTCGACGGCGGGGTGCTGGCTGTGACGTTCAACCGGCCTGACAGTCTCAATTCGCTCACCTCACCGATGCTGGACACGCTGGCCGACACTCTGACGCGCGCCGCGACAGATCCACGGGTCAGGGTGGTGCGCCTCGGCGGGGCGGGGCGTGGTTTCAGTTCGGGCGCGGGGATCGGCAAGGACGACCAGATCACCGGCGCGGCAATGACACCCGAGGACGTGTTACACGCGGCCAACCGGGCGGTGCGATCCATAGTGCAGCTGCCGAAACCTGTTGTCGCAGTAGTTCAGGGGCCTGCCGCCGGGGTCGGTGTTTCGCTGGCGCTGGCGTCCGATCTGGTCATCGCGTCGGAGAGGGCGTTCTTCCTGCTGGCATTCACCAGAATCGGCCTGATGCCCGACGGCGGCGCCTCGGCACTCGTGGCGGCGGCGGTCGGCCGGATCCGCGCTATGCGGATGGCCCTTCTGGCAGAACGCATCTCGGCGGCCGAAGCGCTCGAGTTCGGTTTGGTCAGCGCGGTGCATCCCGCCGGGGAACTCGACGCGGCGGTCGCGAAGGCGATCGACACCCTGGTTTCCGGACCGGCCGTGGCACTGCGGAAGACCAAAGAAGCCATCAACGCGGCCACGCTCACCGAACTGGAGAGCACTATCGGTGTCGAGTCGCAGGGACAGCTCGCCTTGCTCGATTCGCATGATTTCGCCGAAGGCACCCGAGCGTTCCGGGAACGGCGCTCGCCCCAATTCACCGACACCTGAGTTCACCGACACCTGAGTTCACCGACGCCTCACCGATAAAAATCGCTCGACGGTTCATCGATGTTCGACCACCATCGATGCGGTGAGCACACACACGGATCACGAACGGCCGGCCGGCAGAACGGGCGGTTGGCGGGTGCTCGCGCCATTCCAGTACCGGGAGTACCGGCTACTGATCGCGGCGGTGTCGATCTCGATCTTCGCCGAGGGCATGTGGACGGTGGTAATGGCGCTGCAGGTCATAGCTCTTGCTGACGATCCCAGCGCCCTGTCATTGGTGGCATCCTGTCTGGCTGTTGCAATGCTGGCATTCATTCTGGTCGGTGGCATCGTCGCCGATCGGGTCTCCCAGCGCGCGATCATCATCGTCGTTCAATCCGTCAATGTGGCCGCGGTGGCTGCGGTGTCGGCACTCGGCGCGCTCGGTGATCTTCAGCTGTGGCATATGGCTGCTGCCGCAGCGATTCTCGGCGCAGCCACCGCGTTCTTCTTTCCCGCCTACAGTGCCTACCTGCCGCGGATTCTTCCGCCGGGACAGCTGCTGGCCGCGAACGGAGTCGAGGGCGCTATCCGCCCGACGTTGCAGCAGGCGCTGGGTCCGGCTGCAGCGGGAATGTTGGTCGGTGCCACGTTTCCCTGGCTGGGTGCGACAACAGTGGCCGCTCTCTTTGCCATCGGACTGGCGCTCCTGGCCGCGATGCGGCCCGGCCCTCGAGCACCGTCCCCCGGGACACGGCCGCATCCGCTGGCCGATCTACGCGACGGCTTCCGGTTCGTCGTGCGGACCCGGTGGTTGTTGTGGACGTTGCTGTTCGCCAGCATGTGGGTGCTGGCCGCCCTCGGCCCGATCGATGTACTTCTCCCCTTCATCACGCGGGACCGGTTTCCGCACGGCGAACTGATGTACGGCTTTGTCTTGGGGGCCTTCGGAATCGGAAGTGCCCTCGGCGCCCTGGCCGTATCGTCACGGCCGCTGCCGCGGCGCTACCTCACGGTCATGATGGTCATGTGGGGAGCCGGTTCGCTTCCGCTGGCCATCGTTGGGGCGACCAACTCGTTCCCGGTCATGGCGGCGGCGTTGTTCGTCGTCGGGCTCGCCGACGGCGTCGGTGTGGTGATCTGGGGGACGTTGCTCCAACGACGGGTGCCCACCGCGATGTTGGGACGCGTCTCCAGCCTGGATTTCTTCGTCTCGCTGGCATTCATGCCGGTTTCGGTTGCGCTGGCCGGTCCGCTGTCGAAGATCGTTCCTGTCGAACTCATTTTCGCGGTCGCCGGATTGGTGCCGGCAGTGTTGGCTGGTGTGGCCCTTGCCGCGGCCCGGATGCGGAGCGACGAAATTGCCCACCCGCTGAACTGAGATGCTGCAAGAGGGCTCTGAACTGCCGTTTCACGCAGCGTTTTGGGTTGGCCACGTGTTTGCCCGTAAAGTCGGCCACCGACTCCGAATCCCATTTTCGAAGGAGGAGCCAATATGAAAAATCGAGTCAATACTCATCGCACCAAGGCCCCCAGCCTGAAAACCCTGGGCGCTGCGGCGGCCGTCACCGCCATCCTCGTAGCCGTTCCGACGTCGATCCAGGCGTATGCGGATCCGGCAACACCGGAGCCCACCACGCCGACGTCCACGACGAGTACGCCGGTGGCCAAGGTGCCCGACCCGCAGGGACCGGGCTGCGACGCTTACAACAAGCGCGTGCCGACCGGCGCCGGATCATTCGCGGGCATGTTCACCCAGTCCGCCTCGCAGGCCATCGCCAGCAACCCCGATCTGAGCATGTTCAGTGCAGCGATCTCGGGCAAGTGGAATCCGGCGGTGAACGTCTTGCCCGCCCTCGACGGCGGTCCTTATGTGGTGTTCGCACCCACGGACGATGCCTTCGCCAAGCTGGATCCGGCCACGCTGGAGGCCCTGAAGAACGATCCGGTCAAGCTGACCAGCGTGTTGTACTACCACATGGTGCTCGGCTTCCTCGGCCCCGACGACGTGCACGGCAAGATGCCCACCCAAGAGGGCAAGCTGATCGACGTCACCGGCAAGGGCGGCGACATCAAGATCAACGACACGGCCAAGGTGGTCTGTGGCGGGATCACCGCCACGAGCTCGGCGATCTACATGATCGACACAGTCCTCGATCCTGCCGACGCGCCGGACGCCACTCCGACCACTTCGACGTCGACCTCCGCCACAACCTCGGAGACGCCGACCTCGAGTGCGGCACCGGAGTCAGCGTCAGCCACGCCGACCACCACCGGGTCGAGCAGCTAGCTCAGCCGATCGCTGGTGACGGCACCGTCATCGACGCCCACGGCAACGCGCTTGCCGGCCTGAACAGCCAGCGGCGCGTTGACCGTGCTGCGTTTCGCCAGGGCGAGAGCGGCATCGAGAGCCGGATGCCCGGTCCCGGCGGCACAACCTGATTGATCAGGCCCCACCTGTGTGCGTCGTCAGCGGTGATCGACTCGCCGGTGAGGAGCATTTCCAGGGCGACCTTGCGCGGCAGCTGCTCGACGATACCTATCAGAGCAGTTCGAGGATGGTCGCATTGGCCTGACCCCCGCCTTCACACATGGCCTGCAGACCGTATCGAATTCCGTTGTCCCGCATGTGATAAAGCAGGGTCGTCATGATGCGCGCGCCCGAGCCGCCGAGTGGATGGCCGATCGCGATCGCGCCACCGTTCGGATTGAGCTTCTTCTCGTCGGCACCGATCTCCTTGAGCCACGCCATCGGAACCGGAGCGAACGCCTCGTTCACTTCGAAGACCCCGATGTCCGCAACACTCAACCCCGACTTCTTCAGAGCCTTTTTGGTCGCCGGGATGGGTGCGCTGAGCATCATTACCGGGTCAGCACCGGCAAGGGTGGCGGTATGGACACGCGCTATCGGTTTGAGGCCAAGGGATTTCGCCTTCTCGGCGGTCATGAACAGCAGTGCAGCCGAGCCGTCCGAGATCTGCGAGGAGTTGCCTGCGTGAATGACGCCGTCCTCCTTGAACGCCGGCTTGAGGGCGGCCATCTTGTCGATCGTCGTTCCCCGGCGGATGCCCTCGTCGGTGAGGAACACCTTGCCCTCGTCGTCCTTGATCGCGACTATTTGGTCGTCGAACGCCTTCGAGTCCTGTGCCGCCGCGGCCTTCTCGTGCGACGCGAGGGAGAATTCGTCGAGCGCGATCCGATCCAACCCCCACTTCTGGGCCATCATCTCCGCGCCGACACCCTGGTTCGGTGTCCGGGCATAGCGGCTCTTGAACCGAGCCGGATAAGGCCGCCCGCCATTCGCAAGCGAGGAGCCCATCGGCGTCCGCGACATCGATTCCACACCACCGGCGACCACGACGTCGTAATGCCCGGCCACCACCCCGGCCGCCGCGAAGTGCACGCTCTGCTGGCTGGAGCCACACTGACGGTCGACGGTCACGCCAGGCACAGCCTCGGGCCACCCGGCCGTGAGAACGGCCGTCCTGGCGATGTCCAGAGCCTGCTCCCCCGCCTGCATCACGCAGCCCCAGATCACATCGTCGACGATGCCGGGATCGATGCCCGCCCGCTCGGTCAGCCCGTTGAGCACTTGCGCGGATAACTCCGCGGGGTGCACACCGGCCAATCCACCGTTGCGCTTGCCGACAGCTGACCGCACTGCTGCGACAATGACCGCTTCAGCCACGGCTTTCTCCTTTCGAAACATGCACTGGCAGATCATCGTCCCAGGGCTGTCTGGTCACCATGTCGGCGACATCGACATGGCCGCGCTCGAACTCGCCGGTGGCGGCGTCAACCAGACGGTATTCCTGTCGTTGCCGGTGAATCGGCTGTGCATCGAGCAGCACCACCCGAACCTCACCCGGCTCGAATCCGCAGCGCTCCTGCAGTGCTGCGATGAGTTGTTCGTTGTGCATATGGCCGTCGCCGAAGTTCCAGCCGATTGCCATGCTGCAGATGCGCTCACCGTCGGTGACCGAATACTGCGATTCGTCATAACCTGCCATCGCACGATGGGCCAGCGTGAACAGCGCACGACCGTGAGTATTGAAGGCACGGAACGCGTATCCCATATAGATCGGTATCTCCGCGGCTTGTTTGCTCCCGTAGAACTTCTCGAGTTGGGCGGCAGGCATGTTCGCGATCGCGACGATTCCCTCGGAGATCTTCTTCTCCGCCGAAGGTCTGATGCACCACAGCGAGGTATCCCAGTTGCCGGCGTAATAGCGCATGCTCGGCAGGAAAGATACCTTGCGCGGGAACAGATTCCCCAGCGCGACGGTGCAGGCCAATACCCCGAAGAGGATGACCGGCATCGGGTTGGTCATGTCTGTCAAACCCAGGTGGGTGTGCGCACCGAAGAGCACTAACACGCTGAAGAGCATGAAGACATTCCATTCCAACGGAACGCCCATGGGGATTCCGGACAGGATGCCGAGATGAAAGCACACCATCGCCGTGACGAGAATGGCCGTCGGCAGGCCCCCGTGGGAGAAGAACAGCGCCACCGGAACTCCCATCTCGATCACGGTGCTCACGTGAGCGAAGAGTCGGGAGGGCCAGCCGGGCCGCAGATCGTCTGGGAAACGCTTGAAGAAAGCACGCTTCAGGGCCCGTGGTCGCACCACCGGGCTGTTCGACATCATCGTGGACACGACGAACGGAAAGTGCTGAGTCAACTTCGATGTCGCGGCGCCCATCCAGATCATCAGGCACACCAGTTTCGCGGCGATGATCACATTCACACCGCCGAACAGGAATGCCACTGTGAGCGACGCGTACACCTCGCCCCTGGCGGCCAGGAAGATCACCTTGTCGCGCAGGCTGATCAGAGCGAGCAAGGTCAGGATCGCGATGATCTGCCAGGCGGGCAGCAGCCCTATCGATGTGTCGAGCGCGGGCACGGGTCCGGTACCGTCGGACAACAGCGCGACCATGAGCATGACGAGCAACGCTCCGTAGAGCGCCACGTCCACCGGCTGGCGTGTGGTTCCCTTGGTCAGCGGTATCTGAGGCCACGGCGGAAGCCGAATCGTCTTGGGACGCAACCAATACAAGATCGACCCCATCGGCGGGTAGAACCGGTTGTTCAGCGGGCCGAAGCCGCAACCGAATCCGACAACCTCGAAAAGCATGGTGTAAAGCACCATTTTCTGGAACACGATCGGCTCCGACCACCACGACCCGACGTTGCCGAGGCCGTCGATGCCCTTGGTCGCCAGCGCGAACACGGCACCGACGAAGACATACGCCAGGATTTTGAGGACGTAGAACAGGTGAAGTGCCACCGGGGCGCCGAAACCCACCTCGGCCCAGTGTCTGGCCATCGGGCGGATGCGTTCGGCCCGGGTGCCCTTACTCCACTCCGCGAAGTCGACGACAGGCACTTCCTGCTTCAGAAATCCCATGGCCTTCACATTAGAGCTGCACGAAGGCGGTCGACATACTCATCGATGTCGACGTTGCCGGGATCCGCGTTGACGCTGATTGCAATGCGATCCCCGATGCCGTGGACGCCGTGCGTCAAGCTCATCATCGGCGAAAGACCGGGAAACCCGGCGGTGAACACCACTGGGCAGCCGCCGAACGACAGATTCGCCGGCCCACGGTTGACACTTGAGACCACCGTGTTGCCGGTCAACGTCGAGCCGCGCAGTCCTGGATCGAACTGGCGAACCCCCCATCGCACCAACGGTGCCGGGACGGCCGCGAATGCCGCCGACGCCGCCGAGACGGCGGGATGCTCACCGCGCCGGCGTTGTCGCCCCAGTTCGTCGCTGATCCTTTCAGCGCGCACTGTCGGCTCCGATTCCGGATGCAGACCCACCGCCACGTTGCGGAAATTGTTGTTGGCCATAGCCTTCCGCCGATAGGCCAGCGGAACCTCGGCACCGAGATCCGAGGCAGGTTCACCACGGGCGGCGAAATATCCCGCGAGTGCTTCAGAGATCCCCACCATAACGGCCACCGTCACCGTGGGACCGCTCAGCTGATCGCGGCTCACGACGAAAGATCTGAATCGGCCTGCGCTGCAGCGCTTCTGATTAATGCTCAAAGGGGTACGCTGACGCCCCGGCCCGGGAACCAGCCCTGCATCCAGGTCCTGACACAGGCGCCGATGCTCAGCCGACGCGATGATCGCCCGCGCAGCCAACCATGCGCGCGGCCGGGGAACCGGCGTCGATACCAGTCCGGCACGCCCAAGAAGCAAGCCGGCGAGCGCCGCCGACCGTGTCCCGTCACCCAGGGCATGCACCATCTGAACCACAACTACCGACGCCATTCCAGCCACCTCGGGAACGTCGGTCACTTCGGGGAAAATATGTGCCCTCCAGCACATTTGGTGGGCGTCGAGCTGCTGATCGACCAGCTCCGAGACAGCATCCAGACACCTCTGCCAGGTATCGCCGGCGCCGTACACCACGAACTGCGATCGATCCACCGCACCCGGCACCCACGCTGGATACCGGGCGGCGCAGTCCTCGACGACCCGGAGCCTTAACTCGGCCAAGACATCCGCCCGCCGCTGCATCTCATCCGTCGCGGCGTCGATCTCGCGGGGCGATCCGTCGAATACGTACACGAGGAATTGGTCGTTGGGGATCTTCGCCGACATCCACAACATCTGCGCGTCAATGGCCGCCATCCGTCGAGGTGCAAGCATGACCGCGATTGTCCGAGTCGGGTTCATGCCCGCCGCACCGGGGATACGATTCGGCCGTGACACTCCCAGACCCAGGTAAGGGGCACGCCGCCCTGGTAACCGGCGCATCGGCGGGAATCGGCACGGAAATCGCGAGGGAACTGGCTGAGCGCGGCCATCGTGTGGTGTTGGTGGCACGCAATGCCGAGAGGCTCGAAGAACTGGCGATCGAATTGGGCGACCGCGCATCGGTACTGCCCGCCGACTTGTCGTCGCGCGAGGAACGCACCGAGTTGCCGAACCGTGTCGCGGCGCTGGGACTCGAAGTGAACATTCTGGTCAACAACGCGGGTCTGAGCACCATGGGCCCGGTCGCTCTGGCCGACCCCGGGGCTGAGCTGAACGTAGTTGAGGTCGACGTTGCCGCCGTCGTCGATCTGTGTACGCGTTTCATTCCCCCGATGGTGAATCGGCGCAGCGGTGCGGTGCTCAACGTGGCATCGGTGGCCGCGTTCGGTCCGCTACCCGGGCAGGCCGTCTACGGGGCCTCGAAGTCATTCGTGTTGTCCTACAGCCAGGCGTTACGCCAGGAGCTCAAGGGAAGCGGTGTCGCGGTAACCGCGTTGTGCCCCGGCCCGGTCCACACTGGATTCGCTGAGACAGCGGGTTTCACGAGCGAGGAAGAGTCGCTGCTTCCCGAAATCATGTGGGAGTCATCGGAAGACGTCGCGCGGGCCGGTGTCGAAGCGCTGGATTCGGACAAGGGGATCGTCGTGCCGGGACGTCTCAACCAGGCCATCTCGACGCTGTATCAGTTCACCCCGCGCCAGTTGCTTCTGCCCATCCTGGCTCGAACTCATCCGGGTCTCAAGAAGCGCTGACAAAGCGGCCGATCAATTCAGCAACGACCTCCGGTTGTTCCAGCTGGAGGAAATGTCCTGCGCCGGAGACGACGGTCACATCACTGCCCTCCGGTAGTGCGCCGCCCACCCATCGAGCGAATTCCGCTGTCATGCAGCCATCTTCACGGCCGTGCAGATAGAGGGTGGGCAGCCGCGGAGGCTCCGTCCAAAAACGGTGCAGCGTCGCGTAGCGAGATGGTGGGCGGGTATTGCGAATCGTTGCGCGATACGGACCCAGGGCAGCACGCCAGCGGTCGGGTGCACCGATAGCGGCGTCCGCATGGCGGAGGTCCTCAGCTCGGTCGATGGAGTTGTAACCGGGAGACCACCGCCGCCAGAGGAACGGCACGATCCACGACGACGACCGTTCCGGCAGCAGGGGAAGTTGGAAATAGCTGATGTACCAACTCCGAAGAAGTTGTGCCGGCAGCAGCCGCAGCAGGTCTCGTCGCCGCGGCATCCCGTCGCCGGTGACAGTTCGCAGGGCGGCCGGCGGCGGGACCGACATGATGACCGCCTTCACAAACGGGCTGCCCGGCATCGCGGCCAGACCCGTCGCGGTGATGGCGCCCCAGTCGTGACCGATGACGACATCGCGATCGGTGGGATTGCATGCATCCCGAACCCGCAGAGCGTCGTCCATCAGGGCACCGATGTGGTAGCTGCGATCCGCAGGGGCCGAGGAAGGCACGTACCCGCGCATGAACGGCGCAACCACCCGCCAGCCCCTGGCGACCAACAAGGGAGCCAGCTTCCGAAACCCGTAGGCGGTGTCGGGAAAACCGTGTAGGCACAACGCAATCGGGGCGCCTGAGTCGGCGTGCGGTCCCCAGGTCAAGGCTCGCAATTGCACGGCGGGGGTTTCGATGTCAACCCAACGCGGCCCGATCATCGTCGCCTCCTCCCGCGGTGGAGCCTCCAGGTTAGACCGGATCGAATCCCGAGATCAGCCAGCGGTCACCGACTTTGTCCAGCGTCACCCTGACGCTCGATGCCGTCGCGGTCGGCTTCTGGGCCGCAACGGTTGTCGTTTGGTTAACCATGACCAGGACCACCGCATGGTCTGGTTCGGCCGACACCGAAGCTGCGCCGAGCACTTCGCCGGACGCCGACATGTTCTCCTTCTTGGCCTCGGGGATGACCACACCGTTGATCAGCTGGGTGTAGGCGTCGAGAAAGGCACCGGTCAGGCGGTCCCGCGCCGCGCCGAGATCCTTATCGGCGGTCGCTGCCCGGTAGCTCAGCAATGCGACGGTCGAATCCCTTGCCGCACTGACGGATTCGATGCGAGCCCGGTCCGCGTCACGCCGAGACGAATCTTCCCACTTGAGATATCCCGCGGTGGCGCCCAGAATCAGTGCGACCGCAGGCAGAACAACGGCGGCCAGCAATCGGGTCATTCGCGGGTTCACTGGATCGGCTCCACTCGCGACACCTTCGCTTCGTCACCCACTTTTTTCACGGTGACCCGCAAACGCCAGGCGCGCAGCGGCTGATCCGCACCGCGATTGGAACTCTTGATGGTCATCGCGATGAGCACCCGGCCCTCGTTTCCCCCGACCGATTCGAGACCGGCCTCGGTCACAGTGCCGACCGACTTGGCCTGCGTCTGCTTCACGAAGTCGGCGAAGGGCTTGGCGCGATTAGCGAAATCGTCGTAGAAGTCGCCGGTTGCCGAGTCGAGGATGCGCTGGACGTCGGCGTCCGCGTGTTCGTAATCGATGGTGGTGAGATTGACCGCACCCTGCCGTCCGGCCGCGACCAGCATCTGCTGCAGCCGTTCTGCCTGCAGCGCGTGGTAGGCCCGTACCCCGAGCCAACTGGTCAATCCGGCGAGAGCCACAACAACTGCCACCCCGACAGCCAGGGCAAGGTTCACCGGTGAGTTTTTGAGCCAGTCGCGCGCATCCTGCAATCGCCGCGCCCCACGGCCCTCGGCCGCATCACCCACACTGCGGTCCGGGACGGCCGGCTCTCCAATCGCCACATCATCTTCGGCCATATTCGCCTCCATGTGGCGGCACGCTACCCGCCCTCGCGGGGCCCGCCGCCCAACGACTCTCGGCATGCTCCGATGCGCGCGCCGGTCGTGCTCGGTAACGTCGGAGATTGGCACGGCCGGAGAGGATGCCAGTGAGCAGCACACCCAGCGATCGCGAAACCGTCGAGTTCCACGGCGATAAGGGGTTAGTGCTCGTCGCCGACGAATGGAACCGGGGTTCGGCGAGTGCCGCCGAACGGCCGACAATCCTGATGTTGCACGGCGGCGGTCAGAACAGGTTCTCGTGGAAGCACACCGGCCAGATCCTGGCTGACCACGGCTTCCACGTAATAGCCCTGGACGCGCGCGGTCACGGCGACAGCGATCGGGCACCCGACGCCGAGTACACCGTCGATGCATTCTCCACCGATGTCCTCAACGTTCTCGATGAGATCGGACGACCGGTCGCGCTGGTGGGCGCGAGCATGGGCGGATTGACCGGCATCCAGGTCGCCCACCAGGCCGGCGCTGCGTCGGTGACGGCGATCGTCCTCGTCGACGTCGTTCCGCGGTTCGAAAAGGATGGCAGCGCCCGCATCCGCGACTTCATGTTCAAACACGTACACGGCTTCGACACGCTGGACGAAGCGGCTGACGCGATTGCCGCATACCTTCCGCACCGCAAACGACCGAGCAATCTCGACGGGTTGAAGAAGAATCTGCGACAGCGCAACGGCCGCTGGTTCTGGCATTGGGATCCGGCATTTCTCACCGTGCCGAGCGACGACTCATTCGTTCGGGTCGAACGGATTGAGCAGGCGGCGATCGACCTGACCATTCCGATCCTTTTGATCCGCGGCAAGCTGTCCGATGTGGTGAGCGTGGAGGGCGTCGAGGACTTCCTGGCCAAGGTCCCCCATGCCGAATTCGTCGAATTATCCGATGCCGGGCACACTGCCGCGGGCGACGACAACGACGCCTTCAGCGACGCCGTGGTGGCGTTCCTCGCGCGCTGACACATCAGGCGGGACTCAAGGGGCCTGATAATCAGGCAGGGCCTAATGGGCCTGATAATCAGGCAGGGCCCGTCGAACCGCCCTCGGCCTCGGCGAGACGCTGGTGAAGCTTGCTCCGGATCTCGTCGGGCGTGTACGCGCGTCGGCGTTGCTGGTCCCTGGCCACCAACACGCCCCCGGCGACCACGCCGGCCGCACCGGCAAGTCCGATCCACTTCCAGATGCAACGCATGGCAAACAGGCTATGCGGTTGTCTTCTAAGCTGCCGTGGTGATAGCGAACACCGTGTCGTTGACCCGCGCGCTGGCGGAGACCCGCACCGGGGACGTCTGGTTGTTCCGCGGCGGATCCCGGCCGGACCGGGCAATCCAGACGTTGACCAACAGTCCGGTGAACCACGTCGGCATGACCGTCGCCATCGATGATCTACCGCCTCTCATGTGGCACGCAGAGCTGGGCAGCAAGCTGCTCGACCTCTGGACCAACACCAATCACCGCGGCGTGCAACTGAACGACGCCCGCGCGGCCATCGAGCAGTGGCTGCACCATTACGGGCAACGGTGCTGGTTGCGACAGCTCAGCCCGCAGCCAACCCGCGAGCAAGAGGAACGACTGCTGACGGTGATCGCCCGGATGAACGGCACGCCGTTCCCCACCACCGCTCGCCTCACCGGCCGTTGGCTCCGGGGCCGGATGCCCACCGTCAGCGACTGGACCCGGGGACTTCCGTTGGTACACAAGAAGGTTCGCGAAAAGGCCGAAGAACGCAAGGCCATCAAGCGCGAATTGGGACTTCAGACGGCGTACTGCGCGGAGACTGTCGCCATCACCTACGAGGAGATGGGACTGCTCACCACGGAGAAGAACGAGAACTGGTTCGACCCGGGCAGGTTCTGGAGCGGCGACGATCTTCCGCTGGAAACGGGTTATGCGTTGGGCGATGAAATCGAGGTCATCGCAGACTGATCAGACGTTGAACCGGAACCGGCTAATGGGCGTTTAGGAACGCAGAGGTAATCAGGATCAGCCCATCGGAGCAGGTCAGCCGCGTTGTATCTGTTGTCCTAGCCACGGCTGTCACTGAGCTACTGCGGACGGACTGCGGACGGAGGAGGGCAACCGGCAAAACATTGCGGCTTTCCTCGTCCCACGTGTCCTTTACACTTCGGGTTGAAGTCAGTCAATATGCGATTCACATACAGAAAGGGTGGCCATGAATACTGTTACTGCCCTTGATGTTGGCGAATACGTTTACCAGCGAAAGGGCTGGATCGACGCATGGAGACTGCAGAAACTCGTGTTCTTCTCCCACGCGTGGAGCTTGGCATGGGACGGGCATGGCCTTTTTGAGGCTGAATGTGAAGCTTGGCCCGACGGGCCGGTTGAACGCGAGCTATACCGCGTCAATAAATATGAACGCGGTGGCATCTACGACACGCACCTACCCGGCGCCGATATCTCTCGGCTTACTCCGCGACAGATGGCGATCATCGACGCCATCTTGAGTTACTACGGGGAGTGGACCGCAGGGCAGCTGAGCAATGAGAGCCACACGCCGGTGTGGTCTGCTGCCCGGGGCGACCGCCCTGGACGTCATTCAAGCGGAAAGAGCATTCCCGCCGATGACTTACGGCGTTGGTACACCCGGGCGGCCGTCACGGGTGAAGGCGGACCAACCCCGCCAAGTGAGCATGTATCTACCGTGCCGGACGTGCCTGACGACGTAATCGACGCCCAGATTACGCGTTGGCGAGGAGTGCTCGACCTGCTCGCCGAGCGTTGAGCTTTTGCGTCGCGGTAGATGCCGCAATCCGGGTTAACCGCAGTCTTCCGGACATTTTTCACGCGGTTCTCGATCTCGGAAAGCTCGAAGCGGCTCTGGCGCGCCCGCTCCATACTGGTTACGGACAGCTCCTATATCCCACACTGGTCGGGCGCGCCGCAGCACTGCTGCACGCCATCGCAAGCGCACACGCCTTCCAGGATGGCAATAAGCGCACCGCTTGGATCTGTACCGCAATCTATTTAGAGAGCGCAGGAACCCCGCTCCGTGACATCCCAGAGGACCACGCGGCGGACTTTGTGGTCGATCTAGTGGTTGGAGACATCGGCCACGACGGGGCGACTTTGTGGCTGCTCGATCGAACTTGACACGGAAAGCGCAACGTCGGGGCCACCCGGGGCGGATGTCGATCTCTAACCATCCCGACCACCTGACCCAGCCCCAGTCAACTTTCGCAATGTGTACGGGGTCTGGGGATCTTGTACGGGTCTGGGCCAAAAACCAAACGCGCCCCTCGGGCTGACTGCCGGAGTGGGCGCGTTGGTCGATAGCGTGTGAATCTCAGAACCAGATCATCGGGCGCTTCCTTTCACGAATGGGTTGGCGTTGCGGTCTGTACGGGGTTAGCGGCTGCGACGGACGCTGTTGTCGACGTGCGGCACATAGACCTTCTGCTGCTGCTGGAGATTCCAGGTGAGGTCGCTCAGATCGGCGTGGGCGGCACCGGCGCCGCCGAGCAGAGCGGCTGCGAATCCACCGGCCAGAACCATCGAGGCTGCGAAACGCTTCATTGTCGTCTCCCTGTTGTCGGCGGGGACTTTGTTCGCCCCTACTTGCTTGAGATCAACAATGCCGCCCACGAACGCTGCACAACATCGCTCGATTCAGTGATCCGCTTGATGATTCGATGTCCTGCAATCAGAGGACATCACTGCATTCGATCCCCATGTCCTGCACCGTCGCCGACTGCGACCGCAGCACCGTCGCCCGCGGACTGTGCCAGGCCCACTACGACCTGCAGCGCCGCGCCAGCCCCGCACCGGTGTCACTGTCTGCACGGTCGACGGCTGCGATCAGCGCGCGAAAGCGCTCACATTGTGCGTGAGGCATTACACCCGGTTTAGGCGAGGGCAACCGCTCGACGGCCCCCCGGTACCACGCCGCCAACCCCGCGGCTGCATGATCGAAGGCTGCGAGCGGAAACACAAGGCCCACGGCTACTGCGACAACCACTGGCGGCAGAACAGACGATGAGGGGGTTGGGGTGGAATCGCCAGGGATCTCCCGCACAGTGACCCGCCCACAGCCTTGCGCACAAAATCTCGTATCAGACCCATTTTTTGCCGACCAGACTTTCGGCGCAGATACTTGCCGGATTGCTGCAGAATGTTTGCTGGCCTTACAACTGACCAGCTTCTTATTTACGCAGGTCAGAGGTTCTTTTCGTTTTTTTCTTGCGGGGAGAGACATGACTGGTATGAGAAGGGTCAGGGTCTGCCGCTGTTCAAGATCTGCACCCCACCCCCCTGACCTGCAGTTATGCGTCAGTGATCAGGGTGGGGCATGAGGGCGTCCATCGGGGGTTGTTTGCTGGAATGTTTGCTGGCTTAGCTGCTTCTTGCTCAGCCTTGGCCTGTTCGGGCGATCTGCGCTGCGCCGATGTAGTCGCCTAGTGTGGCTGCCTGCTGCTGGTTGGCGACGTTGTTCGATGTGTGGTTGATGGTGACGCTGTTGTCGACGTTGCCGCCTGCTCCGGATTGGCCTTCTGATCCGGCTGCGCCGCCGTTGGGTAGCTGTTTGGGGTCGACTGATCCGGGGGGTGCTGGTGGTTCGGCGGGCTTGCCTGATTCGGCCATGTTCTTGTTTTCGGTGCCGCCGGATGCGCCTGCGCTGTTGGGTAGGGCTGGTCGTGCGCCTGCAACACCCATGGCGATGCGGCCTAGCCACGACTTGCCGGGATCAGCCAAAGCTGAGTCGTTGAGGCTGAAGGTTTCCATGAGGCCGCTGACGCCGATGCCGGCGAGTTGTCCGGCGTAGGCGATGGCGCGCATGCCTTCTTGTATGCCGATCTGGGCGGCTGCGGAGGCGACTGCTCCGCCTGCTCCGCCGTCCATGCCCATGGTGCCTGCGGCTCCTGCGGCTCCGATGGCTGAGGTGATGGCTCCGCCTGCTGCGCCGATGATGCCGCCGCTGAAGTTGATGCC